>JADHEF010000232.1_pt1 | contig 66585 bp, 55 predicted proteins | sample 8952391 | NCBI WGS metagenome assembly JADHEF01 (sample SAMN16124439, study PRJNA663245) | bioreactor sludge metagenome | isolation source: sludge (nitrite) | place: India:Bengaluru | collected 2019-02-28 | reverse complement strand
GAGCGCGAAACGGGACTCGGGAAGTCCTTGATTTCGAGCCCTTTGGTTTGACTTCGGGACATCCCGACCGGACAATCCGCCGCATGTGACGACGCGCACAATCCCGGGGCGGAAGCGCCCCCCGGGGAGGCGCGTGCGCGGGGGGCCCAGGCCGTGCAGAGCTACATTCCGATCCTCTTCTTCGCCGCGATCGCGGCGCTTTTCCCGATCGTCATCCTCGTCGTGATGGCGCTTCTCCGGGCCAAGGCGCCGAACCCGACGAAGCTGTCGCCCTACGAGTGCGGCATCGCTTCGGCGACCGACGCTCACGACCACCGGTTCTCGGTCCGGTACTACCTGATCGCCGTCCTCTTCGTCGTCTTCGACGTCGAGACGGTGTTCCTCTTCCCGTGGGCGGTCATGTACGACAAGCTCCTCCTCTTCGGCCTGATCGAGATGGCGGTCTTCCTCTACATCCTGGTGCTCGGCTACGTCTACGTCTGGAAGCGGGGGGCGCTCTCGTGGGCCTGATCAAGGACCTGCCGGACAACGTCATCACGACCTCGGTCGACGCCCTGATCGGCTGGGGGCGCAAGAACTCCCTCTGGCCGCTGCAGTTCGGCCTCGCCTGCTGCGCGATCGAGATGATGGCGGTGACCGACAGCCGCCACGACATGGCGCGCTTCGGAGCCGAGGTCTTCCGCGGCTCGCCGCGGCAGGCCGACCTGATGCTCGTCGCCGGGACGGTGACGGAGAAGATGGCGCCGATCGTCCGCCGCCTGTACGACCAGATGGCCGATCCGAAGTGGGTCATCGCCATGGGCTCCTGCGCGACCTGCGGCGGCCCCTACCGGACCTACGCCGTGACGCAGGGCGTCGACCGGCTGATCCCCGTCGACGTCTACGTCCCGGGCTGCCCCCCGCGGCCCGAGGCGCTCCTCTACGGCCTCATGGAGCTGCAGAAGAAGATCCAGAAGTCGCGCACCCTCCGGCGCGCTTCGTGAACGGGCGAGCGCGATGAGCGAAGACAAGCCGATTCCCCCCGAGACTCCCGCACCGGAGCCGGTCTCGAAGGTCGCCGAGGCCCCGGCCGCGGCGCCCGCGGAGCAGCCCGCCCCGGCGGCGCCGAAACCTGCGCCCGCAGCCGCGGCGAGCCCGGCCGCCGATGGGGCCGCCGTGCCGGCGGCCGCGCCGAAGCCGGCCGCCCCCGCGGCCCCCCCGAAGCCCGCCGGCCCGAAACCGACCGATGCCACCGGCAAGCCTCTCGTCGCCGCGCTCGCCGCGGCCGTTCCGGGGGCCGTCCTCGAGGCGTACGAGTTCGTCGGGGAGACGACCGTGAAGGTCGAGCCGGGCAAGCTCGTCGAGGCCTGCCGGCACCTGAAGGACGCGGAAGGGTTCACCTACCTCGTCGACCTGACGGCGGTCGACTGGAAGGAGCGCGACCCGCGCTTCGACGTCCTCCTCCTCCTCCATTCCTTTTCCCGCGGCCAGGAGCGCCTCCGCCTGAAGGCCGCGGTCGGCGCGAGCTGCCCGTCGGTGACCGGCGTCTGGCTCACGGCGAACTGGATGGAGCGGGAGGTCTTCGACATGTACGGGGTCCGCTTCGACGGGCATCCCGACCTCCGCCGGATCCTGACCTGGGACGGATTCCAGGGGTACCCGCTCCGGAAGGACTTCCCCGTCGAGGGAATCGACACCGGCGCGGCGATCTACCCGGAGCGATACCCCGAGGGGGGCGGACCGGGACCCAAGGACCCGAACCGGAAGGTGCTCTCATGAGCGAATCGACGCCCGGCACCGCCGCGCAGTTCCCCCCCCTCGAGGGGCCGCCCCTCCTCGGGCTCCACGAGATGGAGCTCAACTTCGGGCCCCAGCACCCGTCGACGCACGGCGTCCTTCGCCTCGTCCTGAAGGTCGACGGCGAGCGGATCGTCTCGGCCCGCCCCGACATCGGGTACCTCCATCGCGGGACGGAGAAGCTCTTCGAGACCGAGACGTTCCCGATGGTCATCCCCCACACGGACCGGATGGACTACGTCGCCTCGGCGACGAACAACCACGCCTACGTCCTCGTCGTCGAGAAGCTCCTCGGCGTCGAGGTGCCGAAACGGGCGCAGTACATTCGCGTCCTCCTCGACGAGATGCAGCGGATCTCGTCGCACGTCCTCTGGCTCGCCACGGCGGCGCTCGACCTCGGGGCGATCACGCCGTTCTTCTACACGTTCCGCGAGCGCGAGGTGATCCTCGACCTCTTCGAGGAGTACTGCGGGGCCCGCCTCACGCTGAACTGCATGCGGATCGGCGGCCTCCCGGTCGACCTGACGCCCGGATGGCTCGAGAAGGTCCGGGCGTTCACCGAGGCGTTCGAGGCGAACGTCGACGAGTACGAGGAGCTCCTGACCGAGAACCGGATCTGGAAGCAGCGGACGATCGGCATCGGGGTCCTCGACGAGAAGCGCTGCATCGAGTGGGGGATGACGGGGCCGGTCCTGCGGGCCGCCGGGAAGGCCTGGGACATCCGCCGGGCGCTCCCCTACGAGGTCTACCCCGAGCTCGAGTTCGACATCCCCGTCGGGAAGAACGCGGACACCTACGACCGCTACCTGGTCCGCGTCGCCGAGCTCCGCCAGAGCCGCCGGATCGTCCTCCAGTGCCTCGACTGGCTCGAGAAGAACCCGGGGACGGAGATCCGCGGCAAGGTGCCGCGCGTCATCAAGCCGCCGGCGGGCGAGGCGTACGCCTGCGTGGAAGCGCCGAAGGGGGAGCTCGGCTTCCACCTCGTCGCGAGCGGAGGCAACAAGCCGTACCGCCTCCACGTGAGGCCCCCGAGCTTCATCAACCTCCAGGCGCTCCCCGAGATGGCCCAGGGCCACCTCGTGGGCGACCTCGTGGCCGTCATCGGGACGATCGACATCGTCCTCGGCGAAGTCGACCGGTAGGAACGCGATGTCCGAGACCCTCATCCATTCCGTCCTGGTCCCCTTCGTCAAGGGGCTCGTCACCGTCCTCCTCGTCGCCGTCGCGGCCGGGATCCTGACCTGGATCGAGCGCCGCGGCCTCGGCCGCCTGCAGATCCGGAAGGGTCCGAACCGCGTCGGGCCGGCGGGCTTCTTCCAGTGGATCGCCGACGTCGTGAAGCTCGTCTTCAAGGAGGACGTCGTCCCCTCCCGCGCCGAGAAGGTCATTCACCTCCTCGGGCCGCTCCTCCTCTTCACGCCCGCCGTCGTCGTCCTCGGCCTCGTCCCGTGGGGCCCGGAGCTGACCCTCTTCGGCGTCACGACGCCGCTCCACGCCGCGGCCGACCTGAACGTCTCCCTCCTCCTGATCCTCGCGGTCTCCTCGATCGGCGTCTACGGGATCATCCTCGCGGGCTGGTCGTCGAACTCGAAGTACCCGCTCCTCGGCGGCCTCCGGTCCGCAGCGCAGCTGATCAGCTACGAGGTCCCGATGGGCTTCGCGATCGTCGCCGCGGTCCTGATGGCGGGATCGCTCTCGATGGTCGGGATCATCGAGGCGCAGAAGGAGGCCGGGGTCTGGTTCGTCTTCCCCGGCCTCGTCGCCTTCTTCCTCTACTTCGTCTCCGGCGTCGCCGAGACGAACCGGACGCCGTTCGACCTGCCGGAGGCGGAGAGCGAGCTCGTCGGCGGGTTCCACACCGAGTACTCGGGCTTCCGCTGGGCGATCTTCTTCATGTCCGAGTACGGGAACATGATCTCGATCGGCGCCGTCGCCACGACGCTCTTCTTCGGCGGCTGGCTCCGCCCCTTCCCGAACGTCGCGTGGCTCTCGTTCCTCGACGTCGTCCCCGCGTTCTTCTGGTTCGCCGGGAAGGTCTTCCTCTTCCTCCTCGTCTACATCTGGTTCCGGGCGACGTTCCCGCGCTACCGGTTCGACCAGCTCATGGCGCTCGGCTGGAAGACGCTCATCCCGATCTCGCTCGGGAACCTCTTCCTCGTCGCCCTCGCGGCCCTCTGGGGCGCGCAGGGCCTGAAGGTCCTCGGGGCGGTCCTCGTCCTCCTCGTCGCCGCGGGGCTCTTCGCGGCCTGGAGGCGCCCGGCGCGGCCGTCCGTCACGACGCGGATGGCCGCGGAGAAGGTGGAGGTGCGCGCGTGAGCTTCCTCGATCGCGTCCTCCTCCTCGACATCTTCGCGGGCCTCCGGGTCACGGCCCGCCACGCGGGCCGGAAGGCCGACACCGTCGAGTACCCCGAGCAGTCAAAGGAGCCCTCCGAGCGGTTCCGCGGCATGTTCCGGCTCGACGAGGAGCGCTGCATCAAGTGCACGCTCTGCGCGATCGAGTGCCCGATCAACATCATCTACATCGACTGGCACACGGAGAAGACCCCCGAGGGAAAGGCGGAGAAGAAGCTCGACCGCTTCGACCTCGACATGAAGCGGTGCATGTTCTGCGGTCTCTGCGAGGAGGCCTGCCCGACGAACCCGCGTTCCATCTGGCTCGCCACGAAGACCTACGAGCTGGGCGTCTACGAGCGCGACGAGGCGCTCTACCTCGACAAGTCGAAGCTGACGAAGTGGGACGGGAACGTGAAGCCGTATCCCGGCGTCGACCCCGACAAGGCGCCGGTGAACCCGGCCAAGGAGAAGTGACGTGGAACCGGGCCTCTTCTTCTTCTGGCTCTTCTCCGCGGTCGTCGTCGTCGGCGCCGTCGGCGTCGTCGTCATGCGCCAGCCGATCCACTCGGCCCTGTTCCTGCTCCTGTCGTTCCTCGGCGTCGCCTGCCTCTACGTCCAGGCGCGGGCCGAGCTCGTCGCCGCGGTCCAGGTCCTCGTCTACGCGGGCGGCGTCATGGTCCTCTTCCTCTACACGATCATGCTCGTGAACGTGAAGCGGCAGCGGACGGAGCGCTACCTCCACCCGCAGGCCGTCCCCGCCCTCGGGTTCGGCTTCCTCTTCCTCCTCGTCGTGGGCGGGGTCGTCGTGAACGAGGCCCGGGCGCTCGCGGGGAAGGCCCCCGCGGCCGACCCGGCCACCCTCGCCACGACGGTCATCGGGAGCGAGACGGTCCTCGGGAACACCCAGGCGGTCGGCTGGGTCCTCTATCGCGACTACCTGCTCCCGTTCGAGATCGCCTCGCTCTTCCTCCTCGTCGCGATGATCGGCGCCGTCGTCCTCGGCAAGCGGACGATGGAGAGGTTCGACTAGATGATCACCCTGGCCCACTTCGTCGGACTCTCGTTCGTCGTCTTCACGATCGGCGTCGTCGGCGTCCTCGTGAGGAGGAACCTCCTGACCGTCCTGATGTCGATCGAGCTGATCCTGAACGCCGTGAACATCAACCTCGTCGCCTTCTCGCGCCAGCTCGGCGACCTGACGGGGCAGGTCTTCTCGGTCTTCGTCATCATCGTGGCGGCGGGGGAGGCGGCGATCGGCCTCGCGATCGTCCTCTCGCTCTACCGGCTGAAGTCGTCGGTGAACCTCGAGGACGCCGCGGAGATGAGGGGCTGAGCCGATGAGCGCCGAAACGCTCCTCCCCTGGATCCCGGTCTTCCCGCTCCTCGGATTCCTCGTCAACGGTCTCCTCTACCTCGTCGCCCACTCGAAGCTCGGGGGGAAGGACGCCCCGCTCGGCGCCCACGGGCACGGCGGCGGCCACGGGGACTCCCACGCCGCGCACGCGGCCGGTCCCGACGACCACGGCCACGGGGACCACGGCGGGCACGTCGACATCCCGTTCAAGGCGGTCCACACGTGGGTCGGCCCCGTCGCCTCGGGCCTCTCGTTCGTCTTCGCCCTCCTCGCGATCCTCTCCTGGTGGAAGGAGACGGGCGGCCACCGCGAGGTCGTCGCGACCCTCTGGACCTGGATCCCGATGGGGACGAACGCGGGCTGGTTCGGCGCCCCCGACTTCACGGTCGACGTCGCCTTCCGGCTCGACCCGCTCTCCGCCCTGATGCTCGGGTTCGTGACGCTCATCGGAACGCTCATCCACGTCTACTCCGTCGGCTACATGGGGCACGACGAGGGGTACGGGCGCTTCTTCTCGTACCTGAACCTCTTCATGTTCTCGATGCTGACGCTCGTCCTCGGGGCGAACCTGGCGATCCTCTTCGTCGGCTGGGAGGGCGTCGGCCTCTGCTCGTACCTCCTCATCGGCTACTACTACAAGAAGGACTTCGCCGCGGACGCCGGCAAGAAGGCCTTCATCATGAACCGGGTCGGCGACTGGGGCTTCCTGATGGGCCTCTTCGCCTGCGTCGCGATGTTCGGGACGGTCGACTTCGGGAAGATGTTCTCGGCGGCCGCCGCGACCCCGGCCACGTACGCGGCGGGCGGCCTCGTGACGTTCGCCTGCCTCGCCCTCTTCGTCGGGGCGACGGGCAAGAGCGCCCAGATCCCGCTCTACGTCTGGCTGCCGGACGCGATGGCCGGCCCGACGCCCGTCTCGGCCCTCATCCACGCCGCCACGATGGTCACCGCCGGCGTCTACATGGTGGTCCGCTGCAACGTCCTCTTCCGGATCTCCCACGAGTGGGCGCTGAAGACGCTCGGGGAGGGGGCCTCGGTCTGGGGGCTCCTGACGCACGACGCCTCGTTCGTCGTGGCCGTCGTCGGCGGCGTGACGGCGTTCGTGGCCGCGACGATCGGCCTCGCGCAGACCGACATCAAGAAGGTCCTCGCGTACTCGACCGTCTCGCAGCTCGGCTACATGTTCCTCGGCTGCGGCGTCCTCGCGTTCGGGGCGGGGATGTTCCACGTCTTCACCCACGCCTTCTTCAAGGCCTGCCTCTTCCTCGGCTCGGGCTCCGTCATCCACGCCCTCTCGGGGGAGCAGGAGATGACGGCGATGGGCGGGCTCCGCTCGAAGATCCCGCACACGTACCGGACGATGCTCATCGCGACTCTCGCGATCGCGGGGGTGCCGCTGCTCTCCGGCTTCTTCTCGAAGGACCTGATCCTCGGCGAGACCTTCCTCCAGGGGCACCCGTGGCTCTGGGCGCTCGCGGCGCTCACGGCCGGCCTGACCGCCTTCTACATGTTCCGCCTGATCAAGATGACGTTCTTCGGCGAGTACCGTGGGCCGAAGGAGACGTGGGACCACGTCCACGAGTCTCCGGCGACGATGACGGTCGTCCTCTGGATCCTCGCGGTCGGCGCGGTCGTCGTCGGGTACGTCGGCATCCCGAACTTCATCGTCCCGGGCGGGAACCGCTTCGAGGCGTTCCTCCACCCCGCCTTCCCGGCGCTTCCGCCCGACTGGACGCCGCACCCGCACCACGCTTCGCACGCGCTCGAGTACGGCCTCATGTTCGGCTCGGTCGCGATCGCCGGCCTCGGCATCCTCCTGGCGACGACGTTCTTCTACAAGGGGTCGGCGCCCTGGGCGCTCCCGGCGAAGGTCGTCGCCGCGTTCCCGAACGCGTATCGCTGGGTGCGGAACAAGTACTTCGTCGACGAGGCGTACGAGGCGGTCTTCGTGAACGGGCTCGTCAAGAAGGGGGGGCGTCTCCTCTGGGAGATCGACGCCCGCGTCGTCGACGGCGTCGTGAACGGCACGCGCCACCTCACCGTGGGGCTCTCCCACGTTTCGAACTGGTTCGACAAGACCTTCGTCGACGGCGCGGTCAACGGCGTCGGCGACAGCTTCCAGGCGGCCTGGAAGGGCTACGGGAAGCTCCAGTCGGGCCAGACGCAGAACTACGCATTCGGGATGGCCGCGGGCGTCTTCGCCCTCGTCTGCATCTACATCATCTTCGCGTGACGTGTAAGGACGCCGAATGAACGGACTCCTCTCCCTCCTCATCCTCCTCCCGACGGCCGGGGCGCTGGCGATCCTCTTCCTCCCGCGGGAGAAGACCGGGCCGATCAAGGCCCTGGCGACGGCGGTGGCGGGGCTGACCTTCTTCGCCTCGCTCCCGCTCTGGTTCGCCCGCGGCTTCCGGGAGTCGGCGGAGTTCCTCTTCCGCGAGGACCTCTCCTGGATCCCCTCGCTCGGAGTGAGGTACTCGCTCGGCGTCGACGGGATCTCGGCCCTCCTGATCCTCCTGACGACGCTCCTCTCCGTCATCTCGATCTACGCGTCGTACACGGCCGTGAAGACGCGGGAGAAGGAGTACTACATCTTCCTCCTCCTCCTCGAGACGGGGATGATCGGGGTCTTCTGCGCCCTCGACTTCTTCCTCTTCTACGTCTTCTGGGAGGTCATGCTCGTCCCGATGTACTTCCTCATCGGGGTCTGGGGAGGGCCGAGGAAGCTCTACGCGGCGATCAAGTTCTTCCTCTACACGCTCTTCGGGTCGGTGATCATGCTCGTCGGGATCATCGCCCTCTACTTCTTCAACACGACCGGGTTCCTCTGGTGGAAGGGGCTCGGGAACGCTCCGAGCTTCGACATCCTCCACTTCCACGCGATCGCCCCGCAGATCCCGGCGGACCTCCAGCTCTGGCTCTTCTGGGCGTTCTTCCTCGGCTTCGCGATCAAGGTGCCGATGTTCCCGTTCCACACGTGGCTCCCCGACGCGCACGTCGAGGCGCCCACGGCGGGCTCGGTCATCCTCGCGGGCGTCCTCCTCAAGATGGGGACGTACGGGTTCCTGCGGTTCTCGCTCCCGATCTTCCCGTCGGCCGCCTCCACCCGCTGGGTTCAGCTGACGGTGGTGGTCCTCGCCATCGTCGGGATCCTCTACGGCTCCCTCGTGGCGATGGTCCAGAAGGACATCAAGAAGCTCGTCGCCTACTCCTCGGTCGCCCACCTCGGGTTCGTCATGCTCGGGTTCTTCGCCCTGAACAACGCGGGCATGCAGGGGGGCGTCCTGCAGTCGATCAACCACGGCCTCTCGACCGGCGGGCTCTTCCTCCTCGTCGGGATCATCTACGAGCGGCGGCACACGCGTCAGATCGCCGACTTCGGCGGCCTCTCGCAGGTGATGCCGATCTACGCGACGCTCTTCATGATCATCGCCCTCGCCTCGCTCGGGCTCCCCCTGCTGAACGGCTTCGTCGGCGAGTTCACGATCCTCGTCGGCGCGTTCCTCGCCGACTGGAAGTGGGCCCTCTTCGCCGGCGTGGGCGTCATCCTCGGCGCGGCGTATCTCCTCTGGCTCTACCAGCGGGTCTTCTTCGGCGAGCTGAAGCACGAGGAGAACAAGACGCTCCAGGACGTGAACCTTCGCGAGGTCCTGACGCTCGCCCCGCTGATCGTCTGCTGCGTCTGGATCGGCGTCTACCCGAAGCCGTTCTTCGCGATGACCGCCCCCGCCTCGGCGAAGATCGTCGCGGCGCTCGACGCGGCGAAGGGGGCCCCGCCGGCCGTGGCCGCCGCGCTCGCCGCGGCGCCGGCGGCGCCGGTCCCGTCCGCCACCGCCGTCGTCCCGGCCGGTGCCTCCCTCCCCGAGGCCGCTCCCAGGGGGAACTGACCGGTGGCCCTCCCGTTCCCGCTCTCCGACCTCCTGGTCATCCTGCCCGAGCTGGTCCTCTCCGAGCTCGCGCTCGGGATCCTCCTCTGGGCGGCCGTCGTCAAGCGGGAGAGGGAGAGGGCCCTCGCCTGGGCGTCGCTCGCGTCGCTGGCGGTCACGGCGGCGCTCGTCCCGGTGGCCGTCCACTTCGCGGGCGGCCTCCCGCGCGCGGCCTTCGGCGGGATGTTCACCCTCGACGGCTTCGGGATCTTCTTCAAGGTCCTGACGCTCCTCGCGGCCGCGGTCACGATCCTCTTCTCGCTCCGCTTCGTGGGGACCTCGCCGTACCCCGGAGGCGAGTACTACGCGCTCCTCCTTCTGACGACCGTCGGCATGATGTTCATGGCGTCGGGGACGCACCTCGTCTCGATCTACATCGCCCTCGAGCTGATGGCGCTCTCGCAGTACGTCCTGGCCGGCTACTTCAAGCAGGAGGCGAAGTCGGTCGAGGCCGCGGCGAAGTACTTCGTCCTCGGGGCGTTCTCCTCCGGCATCCTCCTCTACGGGCTCTCGCTCGTCTACGGCGCGACCGGCACGCTCTCCCTCGCCGGCGTCTCCGCGGCGCTCGAGGCGGCACCCCGCTCGACGCTCCTGATGGTGGGCGTCGTCCTCGTGGCGTGCGGGATGCTCTTCAAGATCGCCTCGGCCCCGTTCCACGTCTGGGCGCCCGACGTGTACGAGGGCGCGCCGACGCCGGTCTCGGCCTTCTTCGCCGTCGGCCCGAAGCTCGCCGCCTACGCCATCTTCGCCCGCATCTTCTTCGACGGGTTCGGACCGCGGGCCGACGACTGGGCGCCGGTCCTGGCGGCCTCGGCGGCGCTCACGATGGTCGTCGGGAACGTCGGCGCCCTCATGCAGACGAACGTGAAGAGGCTCCTCGGCTACTCCTCGATCGGGCACGCCGGGTACGCGCTCCTCGGGCTCCTCGCATACCGGGCGGGGGGCGCCGCGGGCCAGCCCGAGGCCTTCGGCCTCTGGGCGATCCTGTTCTACCTGACCGCCTATCTCCTGATGACGTTCGGGGCGTTCGGCCTCGTCGTCCTCCTCGAGGCGAAGGGTTACGCGACGGAGAGCGTCGACGACTTCAACGGCCTCTGGAAGAGGAACCCGCTCGCGGCCGGCGCGATGGTCGTCTTCCTCCTCTCCCTCGCCGGCATCCCGCCGACGGCGGGCTTCGTCGGGAAGTACCTCCTCTTCTCGGCCGCCCTGAAGGCGGGCTGGCCCGCACTCGTCGTCCTCGGCGTCCTGATGTCCGCCGTCTCGCTTTTCTATTACTTCCGGATCGTCCGGGCGATGTACCTGATCGACGGGGAAGGGGAGGTCCGCTGGCGCGAGGAGCCCGCGGTGGCCGTCGCGGTCGGCCTCTGCTTCGCGGGGACGCTCGCGTTCGGTGTCCTCCCCCAGCCGCTCATCGCGCTGGCGAAATCCTGCCTCCTTCCGTAGAAAGAAAGCCCGCGCGGAGGGGTTCGGGGACCGGGACGAAGACGAAGTCAACCCGGCGTCCGGGTTCCCCGAGAACATTTTCAGCAAAGCCCTGGTGCCCCCGGTTTTCCGCGACCGCGGGTCGGGCGCAGGAACGTGGGGGACCAACCGATGCCCGAGCCGCGGAGGGAGCCCGACCCGAACCTCCGCCTCCTCGGCGACGTCCTGAGCTTCGGCTGGGTCCTCCCCGCCTGCCTCGCGGCGGGCGGGGGGCTCGGCTGGCTCCTCGACCGGTGGCTCGGGAGCTTCCCGGCGGCCACGGCCGTCCTCGGCCTCCTCGGCTTCGCGGGCGGCCTCCGCCAGCTCCTCCGCGAGGCGGACAGGCTCGAGGGCCGGCGGAGGAACCCCCCGGGGGCCGGTCCGGGGCCGGGAGGGGGCGGAGGGTGAGCCTCGCGCTCCTCCCGCAGGAGAGGCGGGTCTTTCGGGTCGCCGCCTGGGCCGCGCTCCTCGCCGCACTCGCGCTCGGGGCGCTCGGAAGGTTCCGGGAGGCCGCCGCCTTGACGGCCGGAGCGGCCGTAGCTATCGTCTCCGGCCTCTGGTTGTCGGACGTGGCCGGGAGACTGCTCGTTCCCCGTCCACGGGCGTCGACCCGGCTCGACTGGAAGTTCGCGCTCCGCGCCCTCCTCCGCTACGCCTTCCTGGGGCTCGCGGCGTACGGCTCGGTTCGCCTCTTCCCGGACGAGGTCCCGTGGCTCCTCGGAGGGCTCTCCGCGGTCGTCCTCGGGGTCCTCGCCGACGGGTTCCGGGGAGGCGCGGCCGGCCGGTCCGGACCGGAGGAAGAGGACGAAGGAACGACCCCGCGGGAGTGAGATGCAGCACTATCACTCGATCCTGTTCGGACCCGTCAACGCGCTCCTGACGGCGATCTTCGGCTCGCCCGAGAACGCGCCGTCGTGGTGGCTCCACGGGGTGACGATCGGCGGCGTCCACGTCGCGGGCGTCGCGCCGGTCGACCATGCATCCGGCGCCGTCCTCGGCTGGATCCCCGACCACGTGATCATGGCGCTCGTCGTCCTCCTCGTCTTCGCCGTGGTGCTGCCCATCCTCGCCCGCCGCTTCCGGGACGGCGTCCCGGGAGGGGCCCAGAACGTCCTCGAGGTCTTCGTCGACTTCCTCCGCGGCCTGATCAAGGAGAACATCCCCCACACCGGAGAGAAGTACCTCCCGGTGGTCGGGGCGTTCTTCTTCTTCATCGTCGTCTCGAACCTCGTCGGCCAGCTCTTCTTCCTGCAGCCGCCGACCTCCAGCCTGAACACGACGTTCGCCCTGTCGCTTTCGTGCCTCGTCTTCTTCAACGCGGCCGGGATCAAGGCGCACGGCCTCTTCGGCTACCTGAAGACGTTCGCGGGGCCGAGCGCGGCGCTCGCGATCCTCGTCTTCCCGATCGAGATGATCGGCAACTTCGCCCGGGCGCTCTCCCTGGCGATGCGTCTCTTCGGGAACATCTACGGAGAGCACACGGCGACGAACCAGTTCGTCGAGCTCGTGCCGCTCCTCGTGCCGATGCCGATGAACGCCCTCGGCATCTTCGGGTCGTTCCTCCAGGCGTACGTCTTCACCCTCCTGACCACCGTCTACATCGGGGGCGCGATCGCCCACGAGCACTGAAACGCGGATCATCGAACCCGAAAGGAGCCCAAAGGACATGATCAAGAAGCTTCTCCCCGCCGTCGCCGTCGCCGGCCTCGCCTTCCTGCTCCCGAACCTCGCCTTCGCGCAGGAGGCCGCGGAGGCCGCCAAGGCCACGAGCGGCGGCGCGGGCTGGGGCCACCTCTCGGCCGCCCTCGTCCTGGCGATCGGCGCGGCCGCCGGAGCCACCGCCCAGGGCCGCACGGCCGTCGCCGCCTGCGACGGCATGGCCCGGAACCCCGGCGCCGCCGACCAGATCCGCGGCATCGCGTTCCTCGGCCTCGTCCTGATCGAGTCCCTCGTCATCTACACGCTCGTCATCGCGTTCCTCCTCCAGGGGAAGTGACCCGGCGGGCCCGCGCGGCCCGGAACGGTACGGAGGGCCCCGGCGCCTGCCGGGGCCTTGCCGTATCGGCCGGAATCCGAACGTGCCGAGCCGTCGTTGAGGGGGAGAGATGGCCCTCTTCGGATTCCGCCGCGACCGGGCGCCGAACGCCTGGGACCTCCGCTCGGGGGAGCTGCCGTACGCCGACGCCCTCTTCGGGACCGCCCTCCGCCTGACGCGCAACCGCCAGGACGCGGAGGACCTCCTCCAGGAGACCTACCTGCGGGCCTTCGCCCACTACGACGGCTTCCGCGAGGGGACGAACCTCAAGGCGTGGCTCTTCCGAATCCTGAAGAACGGGTTCATCAACCGGTACCGGCAGCAGAAGGCGGGGCCTCGAGAGGTCGACCTCGAGCGGGGCGGGGCGACCTTCGAGTCAGCCCTCGAGGAAGCGGTCCCTCCGGCCGCGACGCCGGAGGACGAGCTCCTCGGCCGGTCGCTCGACGGGGACGTCGCCCGCGCGCTGGCGAGCCTCCCGGAAGATTTCCGGCTCGTCGTCGAGCTCGTCGACCTTCAGGACTTCTCCTACCGCGAGGTGGCCGACATCCTCGAGATTCCGCTCGGGACCGTGATGTCGCGGCTCTACCGGGGCCGCCGACTGCTCGAGGAGACGCTCCTGGCCTACGGAAAGCGCCGGGGATACTTCGGCGCGAGCTCCTCGCCGGCCCGGTCCCGGCGGGCCTCCGGAGAGGGCGGGAGCGCGGCGGAATACCAGCCGCGACGCCGGCGTTAGACCTCGCTGGAGAGGCCCCGACGCGGGCCGCGCGATGGACTGCGAGACCGCCAGCCCCCTGATCGAGGCGCTCTGCGACGACGAACTCGACGTCGCGACGGCCGCCCGTCTCCTCGCGCACCTCGACGGCTGCGCACCCTGCTCCGCGCTCCGGCGCGACGCCGAGACCCGGAACGCCGCCCTGCGCGAGGCGCGGCCGGCGGATCAGATCCCCGAGGCGATGCGGACGCGCCTCGCTCGCGCCGTCGCGAAGGCGCCGCGGGCACGACGTCCCTGGCGCCGGGGATTCCTCGCCGGCGCGGCGGCCCTCGCCGCGGCGGCCGCTGTCGGCGCGGTGCTCCTCGTCCGGAGCGCGCCGCCTCCGGCGCCGACGCTCGCCGAGGCGTCCGAGGTCCGGGAGCTGACCGGAGAGGTTTTCTGCCTGCGCTGCGCCCTCGCCCGCCTCTTTCCGGAGACGCCGGTCCTCGACCCGCGGCACCTCCCGGTCCTCAGGACGGACGACGGGGAGGTCGTCACCCTCCTCGACGGCGCGGTGACGGAAGCGGTCCTCGCCCGGAAGGGGTGCGCGGGGCGGAGGGTCGCGCTCACCGTCCGCCTCTTCCCGCGGCAGGAGCTCGCCGAGGTCCTCGAGGCCCGCGAGCTGGGACCCGCGTCGGGACCGGTGCCGGGCGACGTCGTCGCGACGGCCGTCCGGCGCTCCTCGTCCTCCCCGCCCTGAGCGGCCTGGTCTAGACTGCCCGTCGTGGCGCACGAGGAGCCCGACCGCTTCATTCCGATCCTCTCCCTCGTCGCGGGGCTGGCGGCCTTCGCCGCGGGCGGCGCGGCGTCGGTCGCAGCCGCGTGGGCGGCCGCCGGCTTCGGCAACCCGCTCCGGCAGAGCCTCGTCCTCGACCTCGGCCTCGCCGCCTCGGCGGTCGCGGGCCTGCTCGCGGGGGCGGCGGTCGCGGTCTTCCTCCAGCGTCCCGCCGCCCGCCTCGGCCGGACCCTCGCCGCGGCCCGGCAGATGGCCGAGGGGGACCTCGCCTCTCGGGCCCCCGAGGGAGCGGACCTGGCGGGGCGGATCGGCCGGTTCCTGAACGCGGTCGCGGGGCGCGGCGCCCACCTCCTCTCGTCGGTTCGGCGGGAGCACGGCCAGCTCAACCGGCAGGTCGCGGTCCTGCGCGCCGCTTCGATCCGCAACCGCGAGCGGGCCGCCCAGGAGCGCGTGCGGCTCTCGAGCGCGACCGCGGCCGTCGGCGGGCTCGACGGGACGATCCGCGCGATCGCCGAGAGCGTCGAGACGCTCGCGGCGGGCTCCGAGGAGACGGCCGCCGCCGTCGCGGAGGTGGACGGGTCGCTCACGCAGCTCCTCGCGCGGTCGGAAGCGCTCCTCGTCGACTCGACGGACGGGGCCGGAGCGGCCGCCTCCCTCGCGGAGGGCGCCGCCGTCCTGGACGCGACGCTCAGCGACCTCGCGCGGCGGGCGGACGACCTCGCGGAGGGCTCGACGCAGGCCGAGAAGGCGCACGGCGCCGTCCTCGCGTCGGCGCGCGAGGCCGCGGAGCAGGCCGCGCACGCGGCCACGGAGGCCCGCTCGGGACGAGCCGTCGTCGAGGAGGCGCGCGCCTCCGTCGCGGCGATCCGCCTCTCGTCCGGGACCGTCCGCGAGGCGGTCGGCCGGGTCGAGGCGCGCTCCCGCGAGGTGGGGCGGATCCTCGAGATGCTCGAGGACATCGCCCGGCAGACGAACCTCCTCGCCCTCAACGCCTCCTTCCTCGCGACGCGCGCGGGAGAGCACGGCCGCGGCTTCGCCGTCGTCGCCGCGGAGATCCGCCGCCTCTCCGAGCGGACCTCCGAGGGGGCCCGCGGGATCGGCGGCCACGTCTCGGGAATGAGGGACGAGGTCGACGCGGCGCGCGCGGCGGCGGAGGAGGAGACGCGGCTCGTCACCCGGGGCGTCGAGACGGCGACGCGCGCGGGCGAGGCGCTCGCCGGCATCGAGGCCGCCGCGGCCCGCGCGGAGGGGGCCGTCGCCGCGATCCGCGAGGTCTCGCGGGCGCAGGCCGCCACGGTGGCGGCGAGCGTCGCCTCCGTCGCCGAGATGCGCGAGGGGCTCCGGGCGCTCGCCGAGGAGGGGCGACGGAACACCCGCGAGGCGGAGCGGATCCGCGAGCTCGTCGGGCGGATCCGCGAGCTCGCCGGCTTCGTCGAGCGGACCGTCCAGGAGCAGAAGGGGGCCGCGGGCCAGATCGCGGTCGCGGCGGAGCGCTCGCTCGGCCTCATGCGCGACATCCAGGACGCCGTCGGCCGGCAGACGGCCGACAGCCACCGGATCCTCGGGCTCCTCTCCGAGGTCGAGGCGATGAGCCTCGACACGCTCGCGTCCGCCGCCTCCGTCGAGGACACGACGGCCGCCCTCGAGACCCTCGCCGGCTCGCTCGAGGACGAGGTCGGACGGTTCCGGGTCGGCGCGGAGCTGCAGGCCACGTGACCCTTCGCCGCGTCGTCGCGTTCCGGGCGGCCGGCGTCGCGTGCGCCGCCGATCCCGCGGACGTCGAGCGGATCCTTCGCCCCGCGTCGCTCCTCCCGGCGCCGGGAGCACCCGCCTGGATCGCGGGCCTCGTGTCGGGGCCCCGGGGCCTCCTCGCCGTCGTCGACGTCGGCCGGCGCCTCTTCCCGGAGAGGGAGGCTCCTCCGCCCCGCGACCTCCTCGCCGGCACGTTCGACGGAGTCCCCGCGGCGCTCGGGGCCGAGGTCGTGGAGGGGATCCTGACCGTGGAGGAGGCCGAGGGGTTTCCGCCCGAGGGGCTCGCACCGGTCGTCGCGGAGTGCCTGAAGGGGGTCGTCGTGGCGGGCGGCGAGAGCCGCCTCCTCCTCGACGTCCGCCGGCTCGTGACGGGAGAGCCGGCCCGCCTCGCGGCTCAGATCGCGAGCGAGGCGACCGAGCGACGCGACCAGTCTTCGTAGAGGAGCCCGAGGACGGCCACGTCGTGCCTCTGGCCGTGCGCGAAGACGCGGCTCCGGAGCGTCCCCTCTTCCACGAAGCCGAGACGCTTGAGGACGCCGCGCGCGGCGACGTTCCCGGCGGCGACGAAGGCCTCGATCCGGAGCAGGCCGCGGTGAAGGAAGAGATACGAGACGAGGACGCGGTGCGCGTCCGTTCCGAGCCCCTTCCCGCGCTCGGCCGGCTCGAGGATCGTGGCGGTGATCCGCGCGACGCGGGAGTGGAGGTCGACGTCGTCGACCCCGGCGAGCCCGACGCGGCGTCCGGAGCGGTCCTCGACGACGAGGCGCGTCAGGTCCTCCGCAAGGAGGCCGTCCTGCTCGAAGCGTCGCCGGAGGCTCTCGGCCTCGCCGACGAAGAACGGCTCGAACTCGCCGAAGGCGGAGGGCTTCCCGCAGGCGGCGACGAGCCAGTCGAGGTCGTCCGCCTTCACCGGCCGAAGGCGGACGGCGGCCCCGGCGAGCACTACATCCTCTCCGGCACCGGCACGCCGAGGACGCCGAGGACGTCGTCGAGCGTCCGCGCGACGAGCTGGAGGGCGGCCCGGCGGGCCCGGCGGCTCTCGTCGTTCTCCGCCTGGAGGATCGGATGCGTGTGGTAGAGGTGGTGGAAGGCGGTGCCGACCGCGAGGGCGTGCCGCACGAGGAGCGACACCTCGAGCGTCTCGGCGGCCTTCTCGAACGTCTCCAGCGTCCTCCCGCAGGTCCTCACGACGTCCCAGAGGCCGTCGTCGAGGTGCGCGGCGTCGAGGGCGGCGACGGAGGCCGCCTCCTCGGCGTCGAGCAGGCCGGGGAGCCCCTTCTCCTCCAGCTTTCGGAAGATGTTCGCGGTTCGCACGGCCGCGTACTGGAGGTACGGCCCCGTGTCCCCTTCGAACGCGAGCGCCTCGTCGAAGTCGAACGCGATGACCTTGTTCCTCGAGTACCGCGTCATGTAGACGCGGAGCGCGCCGATCGCGATCGCCTCGGCGCGGGAGAGGTCGGGACGCTCGCCCGGCTGCCGGTCGAGGATCTGCTCGAGCGCCTTCTCGACGAGCCGCTCGACGAGGTCGTCGGCCTTCACACCGAGCCCCTTCCGGCCCGACATCTCGACGTAGGCGCGGCCGCGGTCCTCGTCCGAGAGGGTCACGCCGAGGAGCTCGGCCGACGCCGGCGTCAGCGCGACCATCTCGTACGCGAAGTGGATCGATCGCTCGGCCCCCTCGGGGAAGCCGGCCCGGCGGACCGCCTCCTTGACGACCTTCTGAGGGTAGGACTGCCGCACGTCGATGACGTTGATGACGGAGTCCCCGCCGCCGAACCGCCCGCGTGCCGAAGGGTCGGCCCCCTCCGCGTCGTGGCGAGTCCGGTAGAGGGTCGAGACGCCGTCCGTGGCGACGAACTCGGGCTCGCCGAACGGGTTCACGTACGGGGCCTTCTCGTACTCGAAGTCGATGCCGAGGGCGCCGAGCTTCCAGAGCTGGTAGGCGACGTCCTTGCCGGTGTAGGTGACGGTGCCGTTCGAGCGGACGAGGACCTTGTCGGCGTCCTCCATCCCCTCGAAGTCCTTCGCCCCCTCCAGCTTCATGACCCAGCAGCCCGCGTTCTTTCCCTCCGTCTCGAGCTGCGTGGCGCCCGCCGCCTTCAGCAGGTCGAACGCCTTCTGCCAGAAGCGGCGGCCGAGGATGTCGCTCTCGCGCGGGAGGAGGTCGTAGGAGACGCCGATCCGCTCCATCGTCTTCAGGTGGCAGCGGACGACCGCCTCGGCAAGGCGGGCGGCGAGAGCCGCGGTCGCGCGGCCCTCGCCGCCCATCTCGTTCCCGAGGGCGGCCCCCTCGATGGCGTGGAGCGTCGCCTTCCGCCGCTCCTCGAGCGACGGGTCGGCGGCGTAGCTCCGGGTGACGAGGGCGTAGAGGTCCCAGGTCAGGTCGCCGAGCCGGCGCGGCTCGGTCCCGGGGGCGTCGTCGGGGAAGGCGTCGAGGACCTCGCGGATCTCGGCGGCGAGCTCCGCGGCCCGGGACGGCTCGGCGAGCTGGTCGGCGTGCTCGAGGCCGACGACGACGTCGGCCACCTGGACGCCGGTGTCGTCGAGGTAGTTCTGGACCTCGACCCGCTTCCCGAGGCGGCGGAAGAGGTGGACGAGGACGTCGCCGAGGACGGCGTTCCGCAGGTGCCCGATGTGGGCGGCCTTGTTCGGGTTGATGTTCGTATGCTCGACGATGACCTTGCCGGGAACGGCCTCGGCCCCGGCCGGGTCGGCGAGCATCGCGGCGAGGGCCCGCGGCCGGTCGAGGAAGAGGTTCACGTAGCCGCCCCCCTCGACGCTCCGGCGCGCGACGATCGGCGGCAGCTCGAGCGCCGGGGCGAGCTCCTCGGCGATCTTCCGGGGCGGGCGCCGGAGCACCTTCGCGAGCTCGAACGCGATCGGGAGGGCGAGGTCGCCCAGCTCGACCTTCGGCGGCGTCTCGAGGACGAGCCGGGGCGGCTCGACGCCCCAGAGGCGGCGGCAGGCGTCCTGGACGGCGGCTTCGACTTGACTCTTCAGGCCTGGGATCACGGCGACCTCGCGAGACGGCGTTCGGGGGGCGCGGGAGCTTCCCGCGCACAACCCTTCATTCTTGCACGCCGGGCTCCCGGGGCCGGCGGAGCCGGGGGCCCGGACTTCCGCGTCGAGAGCCTCCGGGAGGGAGAGCCGGGCGAGGCCGGGCCGACCTCTTTCCCGGGGCGCCGAGCGATCGGTTGAAACGGGACTTGAACCCGAACGCGGTTGCGGGCGTAATCAGGGATACCGTGACCAGACCTTCCGTCCGAACCTGGCGGAGCGGCGCCGTCCTCGTCCTCGCGTCCGGGATGTTCGCGAGCGGATGCCGGACGACCGAGGAGACGCCCGTCCTCCGCCTCACGCCGGAGCGATGGCGCGAGGCCGTCGCCGCCCGCGGCGTCGACCCCGGCGACGTCCCGATGCCGATGATGGTCACGCCGCAGATCCCGCGGCGTCGACCCCGGCGACGTCCCGATGCCGATGATGGTCACGCCGCAGATCCGGGCTGCGGCGGAGCATCTCGCCGGGCCGGCGGGGGACGACGGCGAGAGGCTCCGCCGGCTCCAGGCGGCCATCCTCGACCGGAAGAGCTACGCGTTCGAGTACGACACCGTGGCGACCTTCACCGCGGCGGAGGCGTTCGCGTTCCGCCGCGGGAACTGCGTTTCGTTCACGAACCTCTTCATCGCGTTCGGACGGGCCCTCGGGATCCCCCTGCAGGCGGCCCTCGTCTTCCGCCGGGCCCGGAGCGAGAAGGAAGGCGACCTCGTCATGGTCTACAACCACATGGTCGCCGTCCTGCCGAAGCTGAGGGAGCTCACCGTCTACGACTTCTACATGACCCGTGACGAATCCCGGGTCGACCTGAAGCTGATCGACGACCTGGCCGTCGCCGCGATCTCCGCGAGCAACCGGGGGGTCGAGGCTCTCCGGGCGGGGGACTTCTCCCGCGCCCGCACGCTCCTCGAGAGGGCGACGAAGCTGCAGCGCTCCCTCCCGGACCTCCACTCGAACCTGGGGATCGTGAGGTGGAGGCAGGGCGACATCGAGGGGGCCTACGCGGCGTTCCGCGAGGGGCTCGACCTCGACCCCCACCGGCCGGCCCTCCTGCACAACCTGGCGGCGCTCTACATCGAGCAGGGGAGGTCCACCGAGGCGCGGGCCGCGCTCGCGGCCGCGAACACGCGGGACGCCTCGGCCTATCTCTTCGTCGTCCAGGGCGACCTGGAGCTCGCGGGAGGGAATTTCAAGGAGGCGCGGACCGCGTATCGGCGGGCCTACCGCGAGGGGAAGAACCTCGTCGAGGCGCTCCTCGGCCTCGCGCGCGTCGAGCGCGCGCTCGGGAACGAGCCCGCGGCGCAGCGCGCGCTGCGGAAGGCGCTGAAGATCCGCCCGGACGACCCCCAGGTCCAGGCGCTGCTCGGGAGCTCCTGACCGCTCCCACGATCCGACGGGGCGCCCCCACGCGTGGTGCGATATAGTTCCAAGGATGCGCCGGTCCCGGCGAACCCCCCCTGAAAGGACCACACGGATGAGAAAGCTCCGGCTTCTCGCGACCCTCGTCCCGCTCGTGGCGCTCGCGCTCCCCGCGGCCGCCCAGCTGGACAAGTTCAAGGACTGGGAGAGCTCCCCCGAGTTCGTCTACTACGCCACGGACGACGAGAAGAAGGCCTGGGCCGGCGTGACGAACGACGAAGAGGCCCAGAAGTTCTTCAACCTCTTCTGGGGCAAGCGTCACCCCGACTACCAGAAGACCGCCCAGAACGTCTTCCGGACGAAGTTCGACGCCCTCGTCGCCGAGGCCGACAAGCGCTTCACCCTCGGGAAGAAGCGCGGCGCCCTGACGGAGCGCGGCAAGGTCCTGATCCTCCTCGGACCGCCGAAGGCGATCGCCTCGAAGCTCGAGTCGGCCGGAACCGGCGTCGTCGGCGCCGAGCGCGAGGAGGATTCGTTCCCCCGGGCCGGCGGCAACGTCGTCGTGATCCAGTTCCAGTACGACAAGGAGCAGCTCCCGGAGTGGGCCGGAATGAAGTCGTTCCTCGTCAACTTCACGGTCGACGAGCGGGCCGAGCGGGAGACGCCCGACAAGACCGGCGACATCAAGAAGCTCTGGAAGAAGGCGATCGCGGCCGCCGTCGTCAACCCGAAGATGACGGAACCTCCGGTCTACAAGACGCGCGAGGAGTACGAGGCGGAGATGAAGGCCGCGGCCGAGGCCGCCGCCGAGGCCGCCAAGGGGCCGGTCCTCTCGGCGCCGGTCCGCGCCTCGCTCGAGGCGCTGCTCGGCAAGGAGCCCCAGGGCGCGCTGTCGCTCTTCCCGCTCGCGTACGGGGACAAGGCGACGCGCCTGATGGTCCAGCTCTACGTCCCGGCCTCGGCGGCGCCTGCGGGCGCGGCGGGCGCGGCCCCGGAGGGGATGAAGCTCGCCCTCCTCGTCCGCGGCAAGGACGGGAAGGACGCCGCCCGGCGCGAGGAGCCCGTGGTCCTGCAGAAGGTGCGGGAGGACTGGTTCGTCGACGTCGCCCTCCCGGTCGACGCCGGCGAGTACCAGGTCGCCGCGCTCCTCCTCGACGCGTCGGGCGCCGAGAAGGTCTCGGCCCACCGCCCCGTCACGGTGATCCCGCTGCCGTCCGAGCTCGCGATGTCCCCGCTCCTCCTCGCCTGCACGGACATCGCGGCCGACGGGGCGAAGGCGGAGGAGCCGTTCGTCTTCTCGGTCCGGAAGTTCGTCGCGAGGGGCGGAGAAACCCTCGAGAAGACCGACGGCCTCGCCTACGTGGCCCGGGTCTACAACCCCGCCGTCGACCCCGCGACGAAGAAGCTCCACCTCAAGAGGTCGATCTCGATCAAGCCGAAGAGCGGCTCCACGATCGACGTGCCCCAGCCGCCGGACGAGCCGATGATCGTGCCGGAGCAGGCCGGCTCGGCGACCGCCCTCGTCATCGACCTGGCCGGCTCGATCGTCGACGTGAACCTCGGCGACTATTTCCGTCCGGGCGAGTACGTCATGACGCTGAAAATCACCGACGTGATCTCCGGCAAGAGCGTCGAGGCGAAGGCGCCGTTCGCCCTCGCGGCGCCGCCTGCGCCGGCGAAGGCGCCGGCCGCGAAGCCGGCGGCGCCGAAGGCCCCCGCCCCGAAGAAGTAGCCCTCCGCCCGACCGGGCGAACGAAAGACGGCCCCGGCGTGAGCCGGGGCCGTCCTTCGTCCCGGGCGTGCGCGGGGCGGACTACTCGACCCGGACGTCCGCGGAGGCCAGGGCCATGCGTCCGGTGGCCACGTCGCGCACGCCGGCGACGAAGCGGATGTTCCCCTTCCCGCTCCGGACCTGGCCGCGGTAGACGAACGGCTCGCTGCGGGCGCGCTCCCATTCGGAGGCCGGGATCGAGATCGTCTTCCGCTCGGGCTTCACGTCGGAGCGGGCCCCGGTGTCCTGGATCGCCGCCAGCGTGACGTCGACGACCGCGGTCTTCCGGTCTCCCTCGTCGCGGAACGTCAGCTCCTCGAGGGAGAACTCCACCTCGTACGGACCCGTGCGGCGGGCGAGCCCGCCCGAAGGCGACAGCTCTCCGATCCGAAGCGTCGCCGGGAAGTCCCCCGGAGCGCCGGGCGTCAGGAGGGCCATCTCGACCCGGTCGACGGCCGCGTCGTCGGCGCTGCGCGGGACGAAGCCGCTACGCGCCCGCACGACGACGCCGGGGCGGGTCGTCCGCACCTCGACCTTCCGCTCGCCGGAACCGGCGAGGCCGGAGAGGGTGACGCCGACCGAGTAGTAGCCGCTCGACTCGCGGTAGACGCGGTCGAGGTCCGCCCGGAACTCGTTCCGGCTCTCGACGAGCGTCCCGCCGGTGCCGGTCGCCAGCGTCACCATCGAGTCGCGGAAGCCCTGCGCGCGGTAGAACGGGCTGACCGCGGGATTCGACCGCTCGGACGCGTCGACGCCGGCCCCGAGCCCCTTCGCATCGAAGACCTGGATCGTGATCCCCGCGGCGTTGGCCTCGGCGAGGACCTTCCCGACCTCCTCGCCGACGTCCTCGGCGAACTGCGAGACGAGGCTCGTGCCGTAGGCGAGGGCGAGGGCCCGGCCCGGATGCCACTCGTAGCCGTTCGTCACGAGGAGGAGCGTCCGCTTTCCCGACCGTGCGGCGAGGGCCGACACGCTCCGGGCGAGCTCCCGCAGGGCCCATCGCTCGCGGTGGGCCGCCTCGGTCGACCAGTTGCGGATGAGGTTGGCCCGGGACCGGACGGGCGAGATCCGGAGCTCGCGCACGGTCCGCTGGTACTCCGACTCGAGGGCGAGCCCCCGGGGCGCGAGCGACTCGAGCTTCGAGAGGCCGTCGAGGAGGTCCTCCTTGCTGCTCGTGAAGGGGACGAGGACCCGGGTCGCCCCGTTGTAGGAGACGATCGAGGCCCGGTCGGAGGGGGAGAGCCGGGTCATGAAGTCCCGGAGCCCCTCGAGGACCGGCTTGCGGTCCTGGGGGAGGAGTCGCTCGTCGTCGAAATAGACGAGGAACTGGCGGGGGACGTAGGTCTCGCCCGCGTCGTTGCGAAGGGTGTCGAGGACCAGGTCCGGCGAGGCGGTCGCGAGGTCGGGTCCGTGGACCGTCCCCGCCTCCACGCGGGCGAAGTAGTCGATCGGGACGACCTTCTTGTCGACGCGGACGACGAACTCGTCCCGGGTCAGATCGGTGACGGGGCGGCCGTCCTTCGTCGCGACGACGTCGAGGTCCATCGCGCTGACCTCCACGGCCGCGCGCACTCCGGCCGGGAGCGGCGCCGGCGGCGTCTCCGCGGCGAGCGCCGCTCCCGGGGCGAGCACGAGGGAGAGGGCGAGGATCGCGGTTGCGGTGGTTCGGGCGACCATGGGATACCTCCATTCGGATCTGACGGGAACTGACCGGGGCTGACCGGGACTACGAGGGCGCCGGCCCGGCGGATCAGAGCCCGAGGAGCTCGCGGAGAGCCGAGGTGTCCCGGGCGATCCGTTCCGCCAGCTCGTCGTCGACGGCAAGGGAGGCGTACCGGTCGGCGAGCTCCGGGTCGTCGCTCGTCCACTCGCGGCCGACCTGCTCCGCCGCGACCATCTGCTTTGCGAAAAAGACCAGCTGCTCGGCGACGGAGCTCCGGCTCGAGATCTGGCCGTCCGAGCCGAGGACGTCGGTGAACGCGTCGGGCAGATTCAGCTTCCGTGCCAGCGCCCGGCCGCTCGCCGCGCGGTACCAGCCGAGGGTGGCCGCCCGGAACGGACCGGGGTCGAAGTCCTCCGTGAGGAGGAGCTTGAGGAGCTCGTAGCCGCCCACCGGCTCGAGGAGCGCGAGCGCCCAGGCTCGTCCGGAGTCCTCTCCGAGCGACGGGGCGACGTGGGATGCGGCTACGGCGGTGGACACCGCGGTGCTCCGCAGCGCCCGCTCGAGGCGATCCCGGCCCGAGACCACCGCGGCGCCCGGCGAGACGAGGAGCTCGAGGGTCCGGCGGAGCGCTCCCGGTCCGATCGCGGCGAGGGCGCCGTCGACGGTCGACAGGAGCCCCGTGGCGGAGGTTCGGAGGGCGTTCCCGAGGAAGAGGAGGTCGATCGTGAGGAACGGGTCCGTCGCGGCGAGGCGGAACGTCTCCTCGGCCTCCGTGCCGGACTCCAGGGCGGCGCGACAGCGCTCGGCAGTGTCCTCGAAGAGAGGGAACGGGCGGAACGGCCTCCGGAGCGAAGCCGCGACCTTTTCCGAGAACCTCCCGAAGAGCTCGAAACGTTCCTGCCAGACGGAAGGGGGCGGGCTCTCCATGTCGAGCCCTTCGACGACGGCGAAGAAGGAGCGCGCGACGCTCCGCGGCGAGAGCTGCTCGCCGTCCGACGCGGGCTCATCCGCCTCTTCCGAACCGGCGATGCGAAGCCGGGCGGTGTCGTCGACGGCCCGCGCTCCCTCGAGCGCGAGGAGCTGGCCGCGAAGGGAGAGCTGGATCCGAAGGAGGTCCTCGGTGACGACCGTGGGGTCGTAGACGAACCGCGCGCCGCGCCAGTGAAAGAGGTCGAGGAGGACCTTCAACGCGAGCTTCTCGACGGCCCCGGCCAGCGCCTCGCGCGAGAGGAGGCCCGTCTCGAAGACGAGCCGCGTGAGGCTCCGGCCCGTCAGGAAGCTGTCGGCGAGGAGCTCGTAGACGACCGGCTCCGGCAGGATGCCGCGCGAGACCAGGAACGTCCCGAGCCGCTCCTCGGGTCGGACCGACGAGACGAAGACGATCGCGCCGTCCTTGACGTCGATCATCCTCCGGTCCTCCCCGCGCGAGACGGTCAGCCGGCCGGAGAGCCGGTTGATCTCGATCCACTGCAGGAGGTCGGCGAGAGCGAAGGTATCGAGCGTTCCGCTGAGCGACTTCGACAAGGCTGTGCGAAGTGTGACACGAAGAGCGCTCCGAGGGAGCCGGCCGACGGGCTCGTCGGTGCCCGCTCGCGAGGATCGCCGCGGCGGCAGGCACCGTGGCCGGCCCGATTCGAGATGCGGTCTCGCACGGTGTCCTCGCGCGCGGTTTCCATTAGCATCGGTCCCATGTCCACCAACAAGCCCGACACCGTCACGACCTCAGGGATCCCGGTCCGTCCCTCCTATGCCCCGGGGGACGTCCCGCAGGGCTGGGACCCCGGCGTGCCCGGTGCGTTCCCGTACACGCGCGGCGCGATGGCCGGCGGCTACCGGAAGAAGCTCTGGACGATGCGCCAGTACGCAGGCTTCTCGACCGCCCGCGAGTCCAACGCGCGCTACCGCTACCTCCTCTCCCAGGGGCAGACCGGCCTTTCCGTCGCCTTTGACCTCCCGACCCAGATCGGCTTCGACTCCGACGCCGCCCTCGCGCGCGGCGAGGTCGGCCGCGTCGGCGTCGCGATCGACTCGATCGAGGACATGGAGACGCTCCTCGACGGCATCCCGCTGGGCGACGTGTCGATCTCGATGACGATCAACGCCACCGCCTCCGTCCTCCTCGGCTTCCTCCTCGCCGTCGCGCGGCGTCGCGGGACGGAGTGGAAGGCCCTCTCGGGGACGATCCAGAACGACATCCTCAAGGAGTACGCGGCCCGCGGGACCTACGCGTTCCCGCCGAAGCCGTCGATGCGCCTCATCACCGACATCTTCGGCTTCTGCGCGGAGAACGTCCCCCGCTGGAACACCATCTCCATCTCGGGCTACCACATCCGCGAGGCGGGCTCGACGGCGGTCCAGGAGGTCGCGTTCACGCTCGCGGACGGCGTCGAGTACCTCTCGGCCGCGGTGAAGGCGGGCCTCGACGCGAAAGCGATCGCGCCGCGCCTGACGTTCTTCTTCAACGTCCACAACGACTTCCTCGAGGAGATCGCGAAGTTCCGAGCGGCACGGACGCTCTGGGCGGGCCTGCTGAAGGATCGCTTCGGCATCGACGACCCGCGCGCGCAGGCTCTCCGTTTCCACACGCAGACGGCGGGCTCGACCCTCACGGCGCAGCAGCCCGACGTGAACGTCGTCCGCGTCGCCATCCAGGCGCTCGCGGCCGTCCTCGGCGGCACACAGTCGCTCCACACGAACTCGCGGGACGAGGCGCTCGCGCTGCCGACGACCGAGGCCGCCCGCCTCGCCCTCCGGACGCAGCAGGTCATCGCCTACGAGACGGGGGTCGCACGCGTCGCCGATCCGCTCGGCGGATCGTGGGCGGTCGAGGCGCTCACCGCGGAGATCGTCGAGAAGGCCTCGGCGCTCATCGGGAGGATCGACGAGATGGGAGGGGCGCTCGCCGCGATCGAGGCGGGCTACTTCCAGCGCGAGATCCAGGAGGCGGCCTACCAGGCGCAGAAGGCGATCGAGTCGAAGAGCCAGGTCGTCGTGGGCGTGAACGAGTTCGTCCTCGAGGAGGAGAACCCGATCCCGACGATGTCGATCGACCCCAAGGTCGAGACGGAGCAGGTCGAGCGGCTCGCCGCCTTCCGCGCCCGGCGTGACGGGGCGAAGGTCGAACGGCTCCGCGCCGACCTCGTCGCCGCGGCCAAGGAGGGGCGAAACCTGATGCCTTCGATCGTCGAGGCCGTCGACGGGAACGTCACGCTCGGCGAGGTCGTCGCCTCGCTGAAGACCGTCTTCGGCGAACACCGGGACGCGGTCACTCTCTGAGCGGGCGGCGCCGGCACCCGGGAGCTCCGCGGGGGCCCCGGGTGCCGGCGGGCCCCGGAAACCGGCCGCCGGCGGTCCTCGCTTCTCGGCAAAACCGCTGCCAGAACGGACCCCCTCCTGTGTAAATCGTTTCGGTCCGCTCCGGAAGCGGCTTCACGCGGACCTTACATTCCTGGTGTGGTGTCAAGTCCCTGTGGTGCAGATACTTGACGTGAGTGCACCGTCGGGAGTGCATTCCGTGCGCGGCCCGCTTCCAATGCGGCTTCCCGGACTTTTAGACAGCCGAATCCACAGGCTTTTGCACAGGACGTCTGGGAAAGGCGGTAAGCCTCTTCGCTGGAACGTCTTCGGGGCCGTCAGGTGGGCTCTTCGGGGAACGGAAGGACCCCGTCGACCTCGACGACGCCCGGATCGAAGCACCGCCGACAGCGGGCCTCGTACATCCCGGCCGCCCCGACGACGACCCGTTCCTTGGAGGCGACGAGCCTCTGGGTGCGGCTCGCGGGGCCTCCGCAGAGGATGCAGATCGCCCGAGTCTTGACGACCTCCTCGGCGAGCGCCATGAGGGTGGGCATCGGCTCGAACGGCCGGCCGAGGTAGTCCTGGTCGAGGCCGGCGACGACGACGCGCTTGCCGAGGTCGGCGAGGCGGCTCGCGACCTCCACGATCCCCGCGTCGAAGAACTGCGCCTCGTCGATCCCGACGACCTCCGTCCGGTCGTCCGTCCGGGCGAGGACCTCGGCCGACGACGCGACGGAAAGGGCCGTGAGCCGCATCCCCGTGTGCGAGACGACCTCGACCTCCGAGAACCGGTCGTCGAGCTTCGGCTTGAAGACCTGGACTCTTCGCCGGGCGATCTTCGCCCGGGTGACGCGACGGATCAGCTCCTCGGACTTGCCCGAGAACATCGAGCCGCAGATGACCTCGATCGAGCCGCTTCCCGGGAGCATCAACGCCTCCTCCCTGCGCGGGCCGCGTCCGGCGTCCGTGCCTCCGGCGCCGCGCGCCGTCCCGAGCCCGGCTTCGCCGCGGGCGCGACGCCGACCTTCGGGCAGATCTCCTCGAGGAGGCAGCCGGAGCAGCGCGGCGAGCGCGACGTGCAGGTCCGGCGCCCGTGAAGGATGAGCGCGTGGCCCGCGAAGACCCACTCCGCGCGCGGCAGGAGCGCGTTGAGGTCCCTCTCGACCTTCTCCGGATCCGTGGCGCCCGACCAGCCGAGCCGCCGCGCGAGGCGGCCGACGTGCGTGTCCACCACGACGCCGTCGGGAGAGCCGAACGCGTTCCCGAGGACGACGTTCGCGGTCTTCCGCCCGACGCCGGGGAGCGCGTTCAAAGCCTCCATCGTCTGCGGCACTCTTCCGCCGTGCTTCTCGACGATCGCGCGGCAGGCGCCGCGGAGCGAGCGCGCCTTCGCGTTGAAGAAGCCCGTGGAACGGATCAGCTCCTCGAGCTCGGGGCCGGCCGCGGCCATCGCGGCCGGCGTCGGGAGCCTCCGGAAGAGAGCGGGCGTCACCGCGTTCACCCGCGCGTCGGTGCACTGCGCCGACAGGATCGTCGAGACGAGGAGCTGGAAGGCGTCCGCGTGGTCGAGCGAGCAGTCCGCCCCGGGGAGCGCGGTGCGGAGGCGGGAGAGGACCTCGGAGGCGGGCGCAGGCTTCGGCTTCGGGCGGGCGGGCATGCGGGCGGAGGATACCGCCGGGCGGCGGCCGGCGCGCCTTGATTCCGGCCGAAGCGGGTGGAAGACTCCGCCGCGCGTGAGCAGCCGCCGTCCGTTCCTCCTCCTCGCCCTCATCCTCGCCCTCATCCTCGCCCTCCCCGCCCTCGCGGCGGAGCGCGTCACGATCACGGTCCTCCAGACCTCGGACCTCCACGCGAACGTCCTCCCGTGGAACTACGCGCGCGGCGAGGCGGCCGACTGGGGGCTCGCCCGCGTCGCGACGCGCGTCCGCGAGATCCGAAACAGCTCGAAGCACGTCCTCCTTCTCGACGGCGGGGACACGATCCAGGGGGCGCCGGCGGGCTGGCTCGAGGCCCGCCGCCCGAAGGGGGGGCCGCACTTCATGTCGGCGGCGATGAACGCCCTCCGCTACGACGCCATGGCCGTGGGCAACCACGAGTTCAACTTCGGCCTCGAGGTGCTTCACCGCGCTCGGAAGGATTCGTCCTTTCCGTGGCTCTCGGCGAACACCCGGAACGCCGCCGACGGAAGCGCCGCGTTCCCCGAGTACGTCGTGAAGACGCTCGGAGGCGTCCGCGTCGGAGTCCTCGGGCTGACGACGCCGAACATCCCCGGCTGGGAGCCGGAGGCGAACCGGCCGGGCCTGACGTGGGAGAACCCGGTCGAGACCGCGGAGAGGCTCGTCCCGCTCCTCCGCGGACGGGAGCGGTGCGACGTCGTCGTCGTCCTGATCCACAGCGGCCTCGAGGTCGACCCCGTGACGGGGGAGGCCAACGGGACCGACTACGAGAACCACGTCGTCCGCCTCGCGAAATCCGTTCCGGGGATCGACCTGATCCTCACCGGGCACTCGCACCGGCGCCTCCCGCTCACGCGCGTCCAGGGCGTTCCGGTGACGCAACCGGGCCGCTGGGGCGAGGTCCTCGCCAGGGTCGACCTCGTCGTCGAGCGCGCGAAGCGCGGCGCGAAGGTCGTCGCGGTTACGGGAGAGCTCCTCCCGTCGGACGGGGCGATCGCGGTAGACCCCGAGGTCGCCGGGATCGTGCGCCCGCACCACGAGCGGGCGCTGGAGTACCTCGACGAGCCGATCGCCGCCGCCACCGGCCCCTTCCCGGCCGATCGGGCCCGCCTCGAGGACTCCGCCCTCCTCGACCTGATCAACGACACGCAGCTCGCCGCGACGGGCGCGCAGCTCTCGATGACGTCCCTCCTCCCGTTCCGTCACGACGGCTGGAAGGAAGGGCCGGTCACGGTCCGGGACGTCTACTCCGTCTACCCGTTCGAGAACCAGCTCGTCGTCGTCGAGGTCGACGGGGCGCGCCTCCGGGCCCTCCTCGAGCACGCCGCGACGTTCTACGAGTCGGCCGAGTGGAAGGACGGGCGCCTCCTCCTGACGCCCCGGGCCGGGATGCGGCCCTACAACTTCGACGTCGTCCAGGGGGCGAGCTACCGAATCGACCCGACGGCGCCCGCCGGTCGCCGGGTCCGGGACCTGCGCTACCGCGGGCGCGAGGTGAAGGACTCGGACGTCTTCACCCTCGCGGTGAATAGCTACCGCGCCCAGGGCTCGGGAGGCTATGCGGCGCTCCGGGGAACACGCGTCGTCCGGGCCTACAACGACGAGGTGCGGGAGCTCCTCGTCGAGCGCCTCCGGAGCGCCGGGACGATCCACCCGGTGACGGACCGGAACTGGGTCCTCGCTCCGGAGACGACGTGGGCGCCGCCGGCTGCGGCCGGCGCGCCGGCGCCCCGCTAGCGAGGCGGGCGAACGCGAAAAGGGCCCCCTCGGGAACGAGGGGGCCCGGGGTCTCCGGAATCGGGGCGCGCCCGCTCAGGTTGCCGGGACGACGTACGGGACGACGGCGTCGGCGTCCCCGGTCTTCTGGTCCCGCCGGACGAGGAGGGCGAAGACCGGCTGCGAGCCGGCTGCGGGGGCGACGTCGATCCGGCCGATCGGCGCGCCGAAGCCGGAGAGCGTGTAGAACGCGGCGGGCACCCTCACCGACTCCTTCGGGCCGAGCGTGAGTGTCACCGGCTCGCCCGCCGCGACGCCTTCCGCGTCGAACGCCCGGAGCGTCACCTCGCCGGCGGAGTCCGTCGGGTTCGAGAGCTGGAGCTCCGACTCCATGACGTCCCACCCGGCATCGGCCGCCTGGATGAAGACGGCGCGCGAGCCGGCCGCGGCCGCCGAGTCGGCCCTGAGGGCGGGCATCCCGTAGCCGTGGCGGCCGCCCGCGGCGTCCTCGGCCGTAACCCGGGCGAACGCGTGGACGGGAGGATCGGAAACGACGTCGATCGACCCGGCGAACGATCCGACGCCGAACGTCTCCTGCACGACGTCGTTCAGCGCGACGACCCTCCCCGCGGGGACCGTGAGGGAAACGGCGCGCGCCGGAGGAGCGGTCCCGGGCGCAGCGGCGAGGCGGGCGGCGCGGAGGACGAGAGTGACGGCGGCATCCGCGGCGGCGCCGTTGAAGAGCTGCAGGTCCGTGCGCGACGTCGAGCCGAGCGGACCGCCGCCCCTCTCCACGCCGAAGACCCACTGGTTCGTGGCGACGCCCCTCGGACCGAAGAAGGGGAGGTCGACGGGGTCGGACGAGACGGCGTCGATCGCGGTGCCGAACGGCAGGACGCGCCCCTTCGTCACGGTGTAGACGATCCTCGCGGACGGGGAGGGCGGGATCCCGAAGGCGGAGAAGATCGTCGAGGCCTGGAGGTGGTAGCCGGCCGGCCAGCGGAACGCGAACGGGGCGGAGAGAGGAGCGCCGGCGGCGTCCACGATCGAAACGGTGCCGGTGGCCCCTTCGACGACGAGGAGGCCCGCGTTGACGCGCGACCCGCCGTCGGGCGGGGTGAAGAGGAAGCCGGTCTCACCCGTCGCGAGGGCCTCGGCGCCCTTCACGTAGTTTCGGGCGAAGCCGTACGTCCCGCCGTCGTCGCGCGTCCGGTAGACGCGGATCCACGAATGGACGTCCCCGAACCGCGTCGCCGTCGCGCCCGACGTCAACCGGAGCGCGCCGGAGGTGTCCGGCCCCTTCATCTCCGCTCCGATCGGATCGGCCTGGGAGACGATCTTCCCCGGGCCGACCGTCAGGTTCGCCGTGGGGGAGAGGCCGACGATCCAGTCCGTCGGGAGGAGGCGCTCGTTCACGGTCGCGTCGACCCGGACCCCGGCCGTGTCGGCGCTCCCTCGGTTCCACGTCACGACCTGCGTGGCCCAGCGCACGCCGCCGCGCCCGCCGATCGAGGAGACCGCGGGGAAGAAGTGGTCGTCCACGGTCGCGGGGATGGGCGGGAGGATCTCGGCGATCTCCGCGGAAGCGCCGACGAGGAACCGCTTCCGGTTCTCGTCCAGGACCAGCGCGTACGGGACCCCCGAGACCGCGGTGTAGCGGGCGAGGCCGGGAATCGCCGAGCCCGACACCGCGGCCGCGTCCGCGGGGGCGACGTCCAGCTCGATCGTCTCGAGGACCGTCTTCGTCGGCGACACCGTCGTCGTCGTCTGGGTGAGGACGATCTCTTTCTCCTCGAGCGTGTCGGTCGCGCCGGGGGTCGACCCGAACGGGTCGAAGACGCCGACCTCTCCGATCAGCTGCTCGGTGTAGACGATCCGGTCCTTGTAGACCTTCATGTCGAACGGCTGGGAGAAGACGCCGACCGCGTACCGCTTCAGCTCCCGCGTCGCCGGGTCGAACCGGGCGAGCTGCGCCGCTCCGTAGAAGGAGAACCAGAGGTGGCCGTCCGGGCCGCGGATGATCTTCGACGGCTGGGCGGTCGCGTCCGGGAGCGCCCAGCGCGTCACCTTCGACCCGTCCGGGGCGAAGCGCAGGAGGGCGCCGCGGAGGAAGTCGGCGGACCAGATCGATCCGTCCGTGTCGAGGAACGGATAGGTGAGGCTCGAGATCGGGTTCGCGGCGTCGGTCGACCGGTAGTAGACGAACGTCCCCGTGGCGGGGTCGAAGTTCGCGAGCGTCCCGTTCGTCTCGGGGAGCCAGAGCGTCCCGTCGCCCTTGCGGACGAACGCCGTCGGCCGCCGGGCCCCGTCGGCCCATTCCGTCAGCTCGGCCGTCTGCGGGTCGAAGAGCGAGACCTGGAAGCCGCCGAGCTGGGCGATCCAGAGCTTCCCGTCCGGCTCCTTCAGAAGGTAGCTCGGCGCGGCGTCGCGCGGCATCGTCCACTTCCGGACCTTCTTCTCGTCGGCCGAGATCCGCGCCAGGACGTTCTCGTTCGCCGAGGCGGTCCAGATCGTTCCGTCGGCCTCGAGGATCATGTTCGAAGCGTCGTACCGGCCGCCGTTCGGGATCCCGAGACTGGCGACCGACGCCTCGATCGGCGTCGAGGGGACCGGCGTCGGCGTGGGCGTCGGGGTGGGCGTCGGCGTTTGGGCGAAGAGGGGCAGGGCCGTCATCGCGACACCTGCGGCGATCGCGGCCATCCGGAAGAGTCGTGTCACGCGGCGCATTCTAACGGCTCGGATGCAGGAACCGTTCCTTCGCCTCCGGAGAGCCTATATTGGGAGGCGATGAGGTCTGCCGACTCGGTTCGCGACCGCCTCGCCGGCCTGACGGCGAAGGCGGCGCTCGTCCGGGAAGAGGGAGGGAAGCTCCGCTGCCTCGCCTGCGGGCATCGCTGTCTCCTGGCCGAAGGCGGGCAGGGGGTCTGCCGGGTCCGTTTCGTCCGCGGCGGCGAGCTCCGGGCCCCCTGGGGCTACGTCGGCTCGGTCGCGGCCGATCCGATCGAGAAGAAGCCGTTCTTCCACGTCCTCCCCGGCTCGACGGCGCTTTCCTTCGGGATGCTCGGCTGCGACCTCCGCTGTCCCTACTGCCAGAACTGGGAGATCAGCCAGACGCTGCGGGACGCGGAGGCGGACGCCTGGGCGCGGCCGCGTCCCGCTTCGCCCGGGGGGATCGTGGCCGCCGCGCTCGAGGCAGGCGCGAGGATGGTCACGTCGACGTACAACGAGCCGCTGATCACGGCCGAGTGGGCGGCGGCCGTCTTCGCCGAGGCGCGCCGCGCCGGCCTGCTGACGAGCTTCGTGTCGAACGGCCACGCGACGCCGGAGGTCCTCGACTACCTCCGGCCTCTCGTCGACGCCTACAAGGTGGACCTGAAGGGTATGCGCGAGGCGACGTACCGGGAGGTCGGCGGGCGCCTGGCGGTCGTCCTCGACGCGCTCGCGGGCCTCGTGGCTCGCGACATCTGGGTGGAGGTCGTCACGCTCCTCGTGCCGGGGCGAAACGACTCCGACGAGGAGCTCCGCGATGCCGCCCGATTCCTCGCGGGGCTCTCTCCGGACCTGCCGTGGCACGTCACGGCGTTCCACCCCGACTACCGTATGGGCGACGTTTGCGCAACGCCCGCGGCGTCGCTCCTTCGGGCCGTGGAGATCGGGCGCGGAGAGGGCCTTCGATACGTCTACGCGGGGAACCTGCCGGGGGGCGTCGGAGACGCCGAGACGACGGCCTGCCCCGGCTGCTCCGAGCGGCTCGTCGAGCGACGGGGATTCCGGGTCTTCGCGCTTCGGATCGGTCCCGACGGCCGGTGCTCCCGCTGCGGGCGAAGCACTCCGGGAATCTGGTCGCCGGGCGGACGGATCGCTCTGGAGACTCCCGGGGCCGGTTCTGTCGCCCCGACGGGCCCCTCGAGGGCCTGAAAGCGCCGAATTGACGGGCGGTTCCGTTCCGGCATAGCATGCTCAGCGTCTGGCCCGGCGCGGCGCGGCCCTGCGGAAGCGGGTGGCGTGAACGGGGCGCCGGGCGTGGGAGTCGCGAGGATCACGACCCGCCCTCCCCACTCGGACCGAGTAGGAAATGCCATCCGCCCGAGCTGAGCGCTCGCGTGGAGAGCCCGCAGGAAACGGAACGGCCGCGAAACGCCCGTTCCGGAGGTCAGCTTGGACGAATTCGACCCGAAAGAGCGCGTAGAAGCGGTCCTGCCGCCCATCGACAGCCCGTCCGTCGAGGAGCTCCCGGAGGGAGAAGACGACGGAGAGGCCTTCGAGGAGGGCGACGTCGAATCCGAGGCCGTCTCGCCCGATGGCGGGGCCGCTCCCGGAGAGCCGTCGCGCAAGCGGCGTCGCCGCCGGCGGCGCAGGGGCCGCAACAAGGGGACGGGCTCGGAGGCCGGCCCCGGTGGGGCCGAGGCTCCCGCAGAAGGGGCGCCGCGCCGCGAGCCGGCCGCCCAGGCCGCAGCTCCGGTCACAGTTCGCGGGCTCGTCAAGCTCCACGGAGACCATTCCGGCCTCGTCGTCTCGAACGAGACGTTCTTCGCGGAGAAGGGGGACCCCTTCCTCCCGAAGTACCTCGTCGAGGCGGAGGACCTCGAGGACGGCCTCCTCATCGAGGCCGAGGCCCTCGCCCGCGGCCCGAAGGGGCCGATGGTCCAGAAGATCCTCTCGATCGAGGGGATGACGCCCGCAGAGTACCGCTCGAAGTACGTCCAGTTCCACAAGGGGATCTCGATCGACCCGAATCGGCGCCTCCGGATGGAGACCTCCGCCGACGAGAACTCGGGCCGGGTCCTCGACCTCGTCGTCCCGCTCGGCCGCGGCCAGCGCTGCCTGATCGTCGCGCCGCCGAAGGCGGGGAAGACGTTCCTCCTGAAGACGATGGCGAACGCCATCGCGAAGAACGACCCCGACGTGATCATCTTCATGCTGCTCGTCGACGAGCGGCCGGAAGAAGTCACCGACATGCAGCGGGGGATCACGGGCCAGGTCATCGCCTCGTCCGCCGACATGAACGCCGCGCACCACATCGCCGTCGCCGAGGCGACGTTCGAGCGGGCGAAGCGCCTCGTCGAGATCGGCAAGGACGTCGTCATCTTCTGCGACTCGCTCACGCGGATGAGCCGCGCCTACAACAACGAGCAGCGCGGGAGCGGCAAGATCCTCTCGGGCGGCATCGACGCGCGGACGATGGAGAAGCCGCGGCGCTTCTTCGGCGGCGCGCGCAACCACGAGGACGGCGGCTCGCTGACGATCATCGCGACCTGCCTCGTCGACACCGGCAGCCGTATGGACGACGTCATCTTCGAGGAGTTCAAGGGGACGGGGAACTGCGAGATCATCCTCGACCGCGGCCTCTTCGACCGGCGCGTCTTCCCGTGCATCAACATCCCCGCCTCCGGCACGCGCAAGGAGGAGAAGCTCTACACGGCCGAGGAGCTCCCGAAGATCCACAAGCTCCGGCGGGCGCTCTCGTCCGTCAAGCCGATGGACGCGATGGAGCTCCTCCTCTCGAAGCTGACCCGGACGAAGACGAACGCCGAGTTCCTGAAGTCGATCGCTTAGTCCCACGAGGCATGTGAACCGAGACGGGGGCCTCGCGGCCCCCGTCTCGCGCTCTCGACCGCCCCCTCCCACCCCTCTCCCGTCTTCGTCTCAGCCCGCGCGCCGACGGCGCGCGCGCATGAGGGCGGTGGGCGGGGGGAGAGGGGTGGGTTAGAGCTCGATCTCGGGCTCGGGGAGGAAGAAGTCGGTCAGCTTGCGCATCACCGCGCGGCTCTCCTCGACGTGGAGGAAGCGGGAGGTGTCGGGGAAGACGAGGAGCTCCGCGCCCGGGATCCCCGCGGCGATCATCCTCGCGCAGCGGACCCGGTCCTCCTCGTCGCGCTCGCCGACGAGGACGAACGTCCGCGCGGAGACCGCGCCGAGGCGCCCCGCGAGCGCGGCGCCGGCGCGGGGAAGGCGCTCGAAGCGGCCCGGGCTCAGCGGGAAGCGGCGGAAGATGTCGGTGATCCTCTCGAAGACCCCTTCCCTCTCGCGGGCCGCGTCGAAGATCGGGGAGGGGAAGAGCTTCTCCGCGAGAGCCTTCGGGGCGTCGCTCCGGAGCGCGGCCCGGAGCTCCGCCGCGGCCGCCGCCACCTCGGGAGAGGAGGAGAAGCCCTCGAGCGACGGCGCGAGGAGCGCGATCGACCCGGTGCGGCCGGGGTTCCGGAGGGCGAACTCGAGGGCGACCTCCGCCCCCTCGTCGTGCACGAGGAAGTGGGCCTTCTCGACGGAGAACCAGTCGAGGATCCCGAGGACGTCGTCGGCCTCCTCGGGGAGCGGCACGGGACCCTCGGTCGGGGGCGTCGTCCGGCCGCAGCCGCGGCGGTCGAAGCGCAGCGCGCGAAACCCCGACGCGAGGCCCGTCGCGGGGGCCTCCATCAGGTCGGCGTTCGCGAGGGTGCCGTGGAGGAGGATGACGAGCTCTCCCTCGCCTCCGACCTCGTAGTAGAAACGCTGGTCCCGAACTCCGGCAAACGGCATGGCGTTCCTCCCGGAAGAGGAATCATAAGCCGGAGCGAAGAAGGGTCAGGGGGCGGGCGCCGTCCGGGCGGGCTTGCGCCGGCGATGGCGCTTCCGCCGCGAGGCGCCGCCGGGCGCCGCGGGGGAGGCCGAGACGCCGAACCCCCCCTCGGGGATCTCCAGCTCGAAGGCGGCGCAGGTCCAGAAGTCGGTCGGCGCCACGTCGCCCGGGGGCGGCCCCTCGGCCGCAGGGAGGTCGGCCGCGGGCTCGACGTGGACGGACGGCTCGGCGCCCGCGATCGGGGCAGCGACGGGCGGAAGGGCCGGCTCGACCAGGAGCGGCGCTGCGGCGCGTACGGCAGGCAAGGAGGGTTCGACGGGCTCGGGGACCACGGGGACGTCGGGCACGACGGGTGCGGGAGGGACGACCGACGGGGCCTGCGGCTTCTCGACGCGCGGGGCCGGCCCGGCGGGCGCGGGCTCGGGGCGCGCGGGTGCGGCGGCCCGCTCCCTCCGCGGGCGCGAGGCCCTCGGGGGAGGCGGAGCCTTCGTGTCCTCGTCGTCCCCTGCGACGGGGGCGGCGGAGCGAGGGCCCCCCGACACGCGCACGGGCTCGCGAAGCGGCGCGGGGCGCCTTACGAAGAGCGCGTCGTCGGCGTGCTCGACCGGGATCTTCATTCCGATCAGCTTCTCGATGGAGGAGAGCGACTGGACGTAGTTCTCGCACGCCAGAGAGATGGCCCGGCCCGAGTGACCGGCCCGCGCGGTCCGGCCGATCCGGTGGACGTAGTCCTCCGGGTCCATCGGCAGGTCGACGTTGATGACGTGGGTGACGCCGTCGATGTGGAGCCCGCGGGACGCCACGTCCGTCGCGACGAGGATCGGGAGCTTCCCCGCCTTGAACTCGGCGAGGATCTTCAGCCGCTTCGCCTGGGGAATGTCGCCCGAGATGGCGCCGCAGCGGAGGCCGTGCCTCTCGAGGCGTTCCACGAGCCGCTCCGCGAAGCGCTTCGTGTTCACGAAGAGCATCGTCCGGGTCGCGTTCCCCTCGCGCTGGAGGAGGCCGACGAGGAGCGAGAGCTTCTCGGAGTTCCCGACGTGGAAGAGGCTCTGGACGACGCGGTCGGCCGTCACGTGCTCCGGGGCGATCTCGACCCGGACGGCCTCGTTCATGTGCTCCCAGGCGAGCTCCGTCACGCGCCAGGAGAGCGTCGCCGAGAACATCATCGACTGGCGCCGGCGCGGCGGCGGGCAGCGCCGGAGGATGCGCCGGAGGTCGGGGAGGAAGCCCATGTCGAAGAGGCGGTCGCACTCGTCAATGACGAGCGACTCGACCGAGCCGAACGAGGTCGCTCCCTGCCCCTCGTAGTCGAGGAGCCGGCCGGGAGTGCCGATCAGGATGTCGCAGCCGGCCTGGAGGAGGCTTCGCTGCCTCACGTAGTCGAGGCCGCCGTAGACGGTCACGATGCGGGGCCTCACGAACTGCGAGAGGAGGAGCGCGTCGTGCTCGATCTGGACGGCGAGCTCGCGCGTCGGCGCGACGATCAGGGCGCGCGGCGCTCCCGGCTTCCGGCTGGCCGGGGAGTGCGCCTCGAGGAGGCGCGTCAGGATCGAGACGAGGTACGCCGCCGTCTTGCCGGTCCCGGTCTGGGCCTGGGCGGCCACGTCCTTGCCGGCCAGGAGGAGCGGAAGGGTGCTCGCCTGGACCGGCGTCGCCCGGACGAAGCCACAGGCGGCGATCCCGGCCCGGACCGCGTGCGGGAGGGGAAGGTCGGTGAAGAAGACGTCGCTGAGGTAGTCGCCGGTGCCCGGCGGAGAAGAGGACATCCGCGGAGATTGTATCCGGAGCCCGCCCGGCAGTCCCGGAGGCCCTCGCGGCTCGGCCGGCTGTAGCATGGACGGATGAGCGCCGAGACCCCCCTCCGGGTCGTCTCCCCCTCCACGGGCGAGCTCCTCGCGGAGCTTCCCGCCGCGGGCCGGGCCGAGGTCGCGGCGGCCGTCGCGGCGGCCCGCGCGGCCGCCCCGGCCTGGGCCGCCCGGCCGCTCGGCGAGCGGGTCGCCGCGCTGAAGCGCTGGCGACGGGCCGTCGTCGACGACGAGGAGCTCCTCCGGGTCCTCGTTCGCGAAACCGGGAAGCCGCGGCACGAGGCCGAAGGGGTGGAGCTCCTCTATTTCTGCGAGCTGACCCGGTTCGTCGCCGCGGCGGCTCGGCGGGCGCTCGCCACCGAGCGGTGCGGCACGCTCCTCTTCGCGGTCCGCAGGACCGACGTCCACCGCGTCCCGGTCGGCGTCGTCGGGGTCATCGGGCCGTGGAACTTCCCGATCCTGAACAACGCCGCCGACGCCGTCGCGCCCCTCGCCGCGGGGAACACGGTCGTCCTGAAGCCGTCCGAGGTGACGCCGCTGACCTCGCTCCGGATGGAGGAGCTCTGGCGGAGAGCGGGGAACCCGCCCGACGTCTTCCGCGTCGTCGCGGGAAGGGGCGACGCCGGGGCGGCGCTCGTCGATCTCGTCGACGGGGTCATGTTCACGGGCGCCGTCGCGACCGGCCGGAAGGTGGCGGCGCGCTGCGGAGAGAGGCTCGTCCCGTGCGTCACGGAGCTCGGCGGGAAGTCCCCGCTCGTCGTCCTCGCGGGTGCGGACCTCGGCCGGGCGGCGCAGTCGGCGGCCTGGTCGGGCTTCTTCCACAGCGGGCAGGCGTGCATCCGGACGGAGCGGATCCTCGTCGAGGATCGCGTCGCGGACGAGTTCGAGAGGCTCTTCCTCGAGAGGGTGAGGGGATTGCGGCAGGAGGTTCCCGACCCCGACGCCGCGCGCGAGCACGACCTCGGGGCCGTCACGTTCCCCCGCCAGATCGAGGTGGTGACGCGGCAGCTCGCGGACGCCGTCGCGAAGGGGGCGCGGGTCCTCGCGGGCGGAGAGCGGCGCTCCGACCTCGCGGGAGCTTTCTTCGAGCCGACGGTCCTCGGGGGCGTGACGCCGGAGATGGACGTATTCCGGGAAGAGACGTTCGGCCCCCTGGTCCCGATCGTCCGCGTCGCGGACGCGGCGGAAGCCCTCCGCCTCGCGAACGACTCGCACCTCGGGCTGAGCGCGAGCGTCTGGGGTCCGCCGCGCGCAGCCCGGCGCCTGGCGGAGCGGATCGAGTCGGGGAGCGTCACCGTGAACGGGGCTCTCGTCCACTACTTCGACGTCTCCGCCCCGCTCGGCGGGGCGAAGGCGAGCGGCGTCGGCGTCCGGCACGGCGTCGAGGGGATTCTCGCCTTCACCCGGACCCGCGCCGTGAGCGTCCCGCGGCCCCTCCTCGCGCCGTCCGACCGGCTCCTCCTCTCGCACCTGGCATTCCCCTACGACCGCCGCGTCCTCGGCCTCCTCCGCCGGGCGATCCGCCTCTTCTACCGTCGGGGATGAGGGGCCGGAGTGCGCCCGGGCCCCCCGCGTCTACAATCCGCCGCCATGAAGGCGACTCCTCGCGCCGTGCTGGCGCTGCTCCTCGCGACGTCCGCGTCCCCCCTCCTCGCTCAGGCGCCGAAGCCGGCGCCGACGGCTCCCTCCGCTTCCGGAGGAGCCGTCGTCGGAGCCGACCCGCAGGGGCCTCCGGGGTCCCGACCGGCCGAGATCCAGGACGTGCGGGTGCTCGGGGCCTCTCCGAAGGACCCCTGGCAGATGGAGCGCCTCGGCGTCGCCGCGGTCCAGAAGAACGAGCTCGGCAAGGCTCGCGAGTTCTTCGAGGAGTCGTGGAAGGCGGGGGAGCTCCCGACCGCCCCCTACAACCTCGCCTGCATCGACGCGCGCGAGGGGAAGTTCGACGCGGCGTTCCGGCAGCTCGACCGCGCGATCGCCGCCGGATTCGACGACGAGACGACGCTCGCGAAGGACACCGACCTCGCGTCGCTCCGGGGGCGGCCCGAGTTCGCGCGAATCGTCCAGGGGGCGAAGCGGAACCGCCTCGCCGGCGACGAAGCGGTCGTGAAGGAAGGGGTCTTCGTCGCGCCCGGCCGGCCGCCCAAGGGGATACTCCTCCTCCTTCACGAGGTCGACTCCGACCCGATGTCGATCGCGGGGCCGTTCGTCGCCGAGGCGAAGGCTCGGGACCTCTTCGTCGCCGCCCCGCGCGGGCCGGCGCGCTCCGGCAAGAAGCGCTTCGGCTGGGGCTCGCCCGACCGTGCTCTCGAGGCGCTGAAGAGGACGATCGCCGAGGCTCAGACGCGGGCCGGCGGCCTGCCGATCCCGGTCGCCGTCGTCGGCGCGGGCCGCGGCGGGAAGCTCGGGCTGGAGATCGCCGCGCGCAACCCCGGCATCTTCTCCGCAGTGGCGTCGATCGGAGGGATCTTCGACCCGGGCCCGACGGGCGCCGCCGGAGTCGCCGGCCTGCGGGGCGTCCCGGTCTTCCTCGGCGTCGCCAAGAGCGCCCCTCCCGAGCTCCTGCGGGCGATGCAGCGGGGCCGGGAGAACCTGCAGAAGCTCGGCGTGCAGGTCCGGTGGGGCGAGTGGCCGGGAACGGGCGAAGGCCTCCCGGCGGACGCGACGGGGGCGGCGAAGGACGTCCTCGACGCCATCCGTTCGCCCCGCCCCGGCTCCGCGAGCCCGCCGGCCGCGAAGAAGTAGCGCGGCCGGATCGCCCGCGTCAGAGCGCCGGGCCGACCGCTTCCACGATCTCGAGGAGGTCGCCGTCGGGGTCGAGCGCGACCGCGACGGCGGCCGATCCGCCGTCGAGCGGGACGAAGAACGTCTCGTCGGCGCGCGTCACATCGACGGTCGCCGTCCTCGAGCCGCCGTTCGCCGTGAAGAGGCGGAGGGTGAGCGGGAAGACGTAGTGCGGCGCGTCGTTCGGGCCCGGCTGCGGGTGGACGACGGCGTGGGCCTGCACCTGCCTCACATTCACCTCGGCGCCGCCGGAGACGTTCCGGAACGTCGCCCGGAGGACGGGCCGGTACGGCGTCTCCACCCACTGGTCGAAGTGCTGCTTCAGGTCCCGTTCCGAGACCTCCTCGAAGACGGCGCGCAGGTCGCCTCGCGTCGCGCTGCCCCTCTCGTGCCGCTTCCGGTACTCGCGGACGGCCGCGAAGAACGCCTCGTCGCCGACGCGGCGGCGGAGCATGTGGAGGACCCAGGCCCCCTTGTCGTAGACCGCTCCCGTGAAGCGGAACGGGTCCGAGGGGGGGGCGACGACGGCGGGGCCGAGCTGGCCGGCGTAGAGCCCGTCGTCGTACCGGGAGGCGAGCAGGAAGCCGGGGGGGAGACCCGAGGCCCGCTCGTGGTAGAGGACCTCCGCGTACGTCGCGAACCCTTCGTTCAGCCAGATGTCGTCCCAGGTCCGCATCGTCACCTCGTCCCCCCACCACTGGTGGGCCAGCTCGTGGACGAGGAGGTTCGTCAGGTCGCGCGAGGCGTTCCCGAGGAGCGAGGCGCCGATGAGCGTGATCGTCGGGTGCTCCATCCCGCCGGAGAAGCTCCCTTCGACGATCCCGTACTTCGTGTCGAGATAGGGGTACTCCCCGAACAGGGAGGAGAGGACCTCCAGGTGACGGACCATCGCGGCGACGCGGGCCCGGTTCGGTGCGGCGTGCTCGGGGACGACCCACCCGACGACCGGCATCGTCCGCCCGTCGGCCGTCCGGTACTCCGCGGCGATCTCCTCGAATCGGGCGACCGCCACCGAGACGAGGTAGGTGGAGATCGGCTGCGGAAGCTTCCAGCGCCACGTCACCCGGCCGTCGGGCTCGCTCGTCGAGGCGCCGCGCCCGGCCGAGACCGCGACGTACCCCGCCGGGACCGTCGCGGAGAGCGTGACGACCGCCTTGTCGGCCGGGTCGTCGACGCAGGGCCAGAACGTCCGCGCGTCGAACGGCTCGGCGAGCGAGGAGATCGCCGGGCCGCTCGCGGGGGCCGTCCAGAACGTCAGGGCCCCGCCCGCGAGCGGGGTCCCGCCCCAGCGGACGACGAGCGTCGCCCGCTCCTCGGCACCGAGAGGCGGGGTCAGCGGGATCGTGAGGACGTCTCCGGCCGCGGTGAAGCCGGCGACGGAGGCGCCGTCGCGCTCGACGCCGCGGACCGTCATGGCGTCGTCGAGGTCGAGCCTCACCTCGGAGACGCCGGGGCGGAGCGCGGCGATCCGGATCGCCGCGCTCCCCTCCAGTGCGACGACGGCGGGGTCGAGCTCGAATCGCAGGTCGTACGTGAGGACGTCGTAGCCCCGTTCCGCCCCCTCCGGAGAGAGCGCCGCCCGGCCGCTCCCGGCCCGGGCCGCCTCCGAGACGAGGGCGCGGGCGCGCTTCGCCCGGCCCTCCGGGTGGCCGGCGTGGAGCGGGCGTTCCCGCGCGGCCCGGTCGGACCGCGCGGTCACGGCGGCACCCCCGAGGACGAGCGCGACGGCGAGCGGGAGCGGGAGGAAACGACGCATCTGTCTCTCCCTCAGAGCGACGGGGCGAGCTCCTCGGCACGGGCGATCCGGTCGCCGAGCCCGAGCCCGTCGCGCCAGGTCCCGGTGACGACGAGGCGCGGCCGCTCGCGTCCGGCGTTGAGCTCGTCGAGGTCCGCGTCCAGAAGGCGGAGCGTTTCGTGGTGGCCGACGGGGAGCCGCGGGAGCGCCGACGGCCACTTCAGCGCCCGCCCGTGGAGCCGCGGCCCGAGGCGGGGATGGAGCCTCCGGACCTCGGCCTCGGCGAGCCGCAGCAGGTCGCTCTCGCAGAGGTCGGGAGCCGACGGGTCGAGCGCTCCGCCGAAGAACGACGTCGTGAGGGCGACCCCGTTCGGGACGCGGGTAGGGAAGAGAGAGGAGAGGTGGAGGACTCCGAGCGAGCGGAGTCCCTCTCCCCGCGGGACGAGCAGGCCGAAGCCGCGGGGTGCCGCGTCGGGCGAGTCGGCCCGGAACGCCTGGAGGACGACCGCGAGGCGCGAGTAGGAGAGCGCCGCGAGACGGGAGCCCGAGCGCGGGAGGCGCGGTCCGAGCGCTTCGGCGAAGCTCGGGGCGTCGAGCGTCGAGACGAGGGTGTCGGCCGGGTAGACGGTCCCGTCGGCGATCTGGACCTTCCAGACGCCGCCGTTCCCCTCACCGTCGAACGGGCCTTCGATGCCGGCGATCTCGGCGTCCAGCTCGATCCTCACTCCCGCGCGGCCCCCCCGCTCGGCGAGCCGCTCGGCGAGAGATCCGAGTCCGCCCCGGAAGCTGATCGTCCTTCGCGGCCGGGGCCTCGGCGCCCTCGCGAGGCCGCGCAGGACGCTGCCGGCGCGGCCCTCGGCCTCCCAGAGCGCGGGGAAGGCGCTCCGGACCGAAAGGGTCCGCGGGTCGTCGGCCCAGACGCCCGAGACGAGCGGCTCGGCGCCCCAGCGGGCGACGCCGGCGCCGAAGCGCCGGACGAAGAAGCCGTGGACCGACTCGTCTGCGAGATCCGCCGGGCGACGGGCGACGAAGGGCTCCGCCAGGGCGCGGAGCCGGGCCGCGAGCGGGAGAGCCCCGCCGAGCAAGAGCGACGGCCCCGCGGCCACGCGCCGCGCCCTGCCGCCGCGAACGATCCAGCGCGGGGCACGCGGGTCGGCCACCAGGACGTCGTCCGAGAGGCCGAGGGCCTCGACGAGACGGTCGGAAGCGGGCGTCGTCCGGAGCGAGACCGGCCCGGCCTCGAGGACGAGGCCCTCCTCGCGGATCGTCCGGACGGTCCCGCCCGGGCTCGGCCCCTCCTCGAGGATCAGGACGTCGTCGCCCGGAGCCGGGCAGCGATTCCGGAGATAGCCGAGGGCGAGCCCCGTGACGCCCCCGCCGAGGATGACGATCCGCCTCAACGAGCTCCCGGCGCGAGGAGCGCCCCGCGGCAGACGTCGGCGAGCGCGTCGACGAAGGCGGGGTGGTCGTTCAGGCCGTCCGCGGCGACGTAGTGCGTGATGCCGGCCGCCCGCGCCTCCTCGGCGAAGAGCATCTGGATCTCGTAGAGCGTCTCGACGTGGTCGGAGACGAAGGCGATCGGGCAGACGACCACCTGCTTCACCCCCTCGCGCGCCAGGCCGGCGAGGACCTCGCCCGTCGACGGTCCGAGCCAGGCGACCGGCCCGAGCTTCGACTGGTAGCCGAGGCGAGAGCGGAAACGCCGCCCGAGGCGCTCGTCGACGAGCGCGCAGCACTCCTCGATCTGCTTCGGGTAGGGGTCCTTCTTCTTCTCCACCGTGGAGACGGGGAGGGAATGCGCCGAGTAGAGGAGGACGGTGGCCGCCGGGTCGGGGTCGGGGAGAGTCGCCGCGGCGGCGAGGATCCTCTCCGCGTGCGCGTCGAGGAACCTCGGCTCGGAGTACCAGGCGTCCGGCGCGTTCACCCTCTCGGGCGACCACCCCATCCGCGCGAGCGCCTCGTCGACGCGCGCGAAGGAGCCCTTCGTCGTCGTCACCGAGTACTGCGGGTAGAGCGGGAGGACGAAGAGGCGCGTGACGCCCGCGTCGCGCAGGGAGGGCAGCACCTCCTCGACGAGCGGGGCGCTGCACGTCATCGCGGAGCGGACGATCGGCGGCTCGCCGGGCCAGGAGGAGGCGAGCGCAGCCTCGAGGAGCATGGCCGACCTCTCGGTCCAGCAGCGGATCGGCGACCAGCCGATCTTCTCGTACGTCTTCGCCGACTCGGCTTCGCGGGTCGTCGCGATCGTCCAGGCGAGCGCCTTCCGGAGCGGCGCAAAGGGAATCCCGAGGATTTCCGGGTCGGCGAAGAGCCGGTAGAGGAAGCCCTTCAGCTCCTCCCGCTTCGTCGGACCGCCGAGCTGGACCAGGAGGATCCCGGTCTTTCCGGCGGTCATCAGAGCGTCCTGGAGAAGACCTTCGGCTGGTCGGCCGGACGCTTCAGGAGGTACGGGTCGAAGAGCATCGCCACGTTCCGGATGAAGATCCGGCCGAGGGGCGTGACGCGGATCTCGTCCGTCCGCGGCTCGACGAGGCCGTCGGCGACGAGCGCGGGGAGCGCAGCGACCTCGCGGGCGAACTTCTCGTCGAAGGAGGCGAGGCCGAACTGCCGGGCGATCTCCCGCTTGTCGATGACGCAGTGGCAGAGGAGGTTCGTGATGACCGTCCGCCGGAGGTGGTCCTCCTCCGTCAGCCGCCACCCCTTGATCGTCGAGGGGCGCCCCTCGGCGCAGGCGGCGTGGTAGGCGGCGTAGTCCTTCGTGTTCTGGACGTAGCAGTCGTCGATCTGGGCGATCGCCGAGACGCCGAGGGCGTAGAGGTCGACGCCGGCGTGCGTCGTGTAGCCCTGGAAGTTCCGCCAGAGGGTCCGCTCCACCTGCGCGCGTGCGATCTCGTCGTGCGGCAGGGCGAAGTGGTCCATCCCGATGTAGACGTAGCCCGCCTCGGAGAACTTCTCGATCCCCGAGACGAAGATCGCGAACTTCTCCGTCCCTTCCGGCAGGTGCGCGGCGAGGACGCGCTGCGGCTTCTTCAGCCAGGGAACGTGGGCGTAGGAGTACATCGCGATCCGGTCGGGGCGGAGCGTCAGCACCTGCTCGACGCTTCGCGAGAAGCCGGCGAGCCTCTGCCCCGGGAGGCCGTAGATGAGGTCGAGGTTCAGCGACTCGTAGCCGAGCTCGCGCGAGGCGTCGACGAGCGCCTTCGTCATCTCGAACGGCTGGACGCGGTTCACGAGCTCCTGGACCTCGGGGTCGAAGTCCTGGACGCCCATCGAGACCCGGTTCCAGCCGTGGCGGCGTAGGACTGCGAGGTGCTCCGGCGTCGTGACGCGCGGGTCGATCTCGACCGAGATCTCCGCCCCGGGCGCCGGACGGAACGCCGCGAGGAGGTGCTCCGCGAGGGCGTCGGCCTGCTTCGGCGTCAGGTAGGTCGGCGTCCCGCCTCCCCAATGGACCTGGACGACGGGGCGGCCCTTGTCGACCCGCGCGGCGAGGAGGTCGATCTCGCGGTGGAGGTCGGCGAGGTACCCCTCGACCTCCCCCCGCTCCTCCCCCTGCCGGTCGGGCTTCGGGACGACCTTCATGAAGCAGCCGCAGAACCAGCACTGCTCGTCGCAGAACGGGAGGTGGACGTAGAGCGAGATCGGCCGTCCCGCCGCGTTCGCCCGCTCGCAGGCGGCCTCGAAATCTGCGGGACCGATCCCGTCGGTCCACTCGGGAGCCGTCGGGTAGGAGGTATAGCGGGGACCCTGGACGTTGTACTTGTCCAGGAGCTCCGTCGTCATCGGGAGCGTCTCGCCCTGAAGGCGGATCGGGATGGCGGGCACGGGCGGAGATTACACGGACGGGAGCGAGGCGGGCGTGCCGCGCCGGGAACGGCGCGGTCGTCCTAGAATTCCCCCTCGGCGACGGAGATGCCGGGAAAGGCGCAGCGCCATGACGGAAGAGAGCCGCCCCCCGTTCTCCTGGGTGAACGTCCCGACGTCCGAGCCCGAACGCTCCGGGACGTCCCGCAGGCTCCTCCGGGCCCTCTGCGATCCCGACCGGCTCGAGACGGCCTTCCAGCCGGTCTTCCGGGCGAGGACCGGAGAGCTCGAGGGATGCGAGGCGCTCCTGCGAATCCCCGCCGGCTCCGGCTTCTCGGGCCCCGGCGAGGCATTCACGGTCGCGCTCGCCGAGGGGCTCGGCGGGGACCTCGAGGCCGCCGCGATCCAGCGCGCCCTCCGGGACGCCGAGCCGTTCGCCGGGCCTCGAGGCCGCCGCGATCCAGCGCGCCCTCCGGGACGCCGAGCCGTTCGCCGGGAACCGCCTCGTCTTCCTGAACCTCCTCGCGACTTCCCTCGCGGACCCCCGCCTCGGAGCCCGCTGGCTCGTCGAGCGGGCGGTGGCCCACGGGCGCGTCCCCTCTCAGCTCATCCTGGAGCTCGGCCAGATCAGCCGGATCGTCGACTTCGCCGCGCTCGCACGCGCCCTCGAGCCGTATCGCGAGGAGGGGTTCCGGATCGCCATCGACGACTTCGGCGCCGGCTACACGAACCTCAGGATGATCACCGACCTCGCCCCCGACTTCGTGAAGCTCGACAGCGTCTTCGTGAAGGACGTCTTCGTCCACGCCCGGAAGCGGATCCTCGTCGAGTCGGTCGTCTCCCTCTGCCACCGGATCAACTGCGGCGTGATCGCCGAGGGAATCGAGACGCCGGACGACCTCGAGACGTGCCTCGGCGCCGGGGTCGACCTCCTGCAGGGGTTCCTCCTCGCGCGGCCGGGAGCGCCGGAGGAGGCGTTCCTGGCGGAAGACCTGACGGTCGAGGCCGCGGGCGGACACGGCCGGGGCGAGATCGCCGCAGCCGTCTCGCACGGTCCGACGCTCGCCGTCGAGGCGCCGCTCGCGGCCGCGGACGACCTCTTCCGGGCCGAGCCGGACCTCGACGTCGTCCCGGTTCTCCAGCGCGGCCGGGCGGTCGGGCTCCTGGCGCGGACCCGCGTGGAGACGTTCCGGTTCAGGTCGCGAAATCCGGCCGACGACACCGTCGCCGCCGCGATCGCAGACGCGTCGTGGGACCAGATCGAGGAGGGAACGCCCGTGGAGGAGGTCGCGGCGTTCGTCGCGAGGCGGCCGCGCGCGCGGCGATTCGAGCCGATCGTCGTGACCGGACCGGGGCGCACCTACCGGGGGCTCCTGCGCCTCGACGATCTCCTCGGCCTCTTCGCGAGGCTCTACGTCGAGAACGGGCTGGAGTCGCACCCGCTCACCGACCTTCCCGGCCGCGGCCGGCTCGAGGCGGAGGTCGACCGCCGCCTGACGCGGGGGACGCCGTTCTCCCTCGCGCGGCTCAACGTCCTTCGGCTCCGGGCGTTCAACGACCGGTACGGGGTCCGGCGCGGCGACCGTCTCCTCGCACACGTCGCGGCCGTCCTCCGGACGTTGGCGACGGAGGAGCCGGGCTCGTTCCTCGCCCACTACGGGGCGGACGACTTCGGCTTCCTGCTGCCGCCCGAGAGGGTGGTCGAGACGACCCGCCGCGCGATCCACGGGATCGCCGCGACGGTCGGCGAGTTCTACGACCCGGAGGACCTTTCGGCCGGCGGGATCGCCGGGCACGACTCGCGCGGGGGCGCGGTCGTGGTGGCGCCGGCCGCGCTGGTGGCCGGGGTGGCGTTCTGGGGGGGCGGCGACACGGCGACGCTCCGGGCCGTCGTCACCGCGGCGGAGGCGGCGCTTCGGGAGGCGCGCCGCGGTGGGATGCAGCCGGTCGTCCGCAAGGTCGGATCGGCCGAGGCGCCCGTGGCGACGCAGGGGCGGCCGGACGAGCCGCCGCGGACGCAGGCGAGCCTGCCGAAGCCCTTCCGCTGAACCGCGTCAGGCCCGGGCTTCGCGGGCGGCTTCGACGAAGGCGGCGACGCTCTCGGGCGGCGTCGGCGGGAGGATGCCGTGCCCGAGGTTCACGACGTGCCCGCCCTCTCCGGCGGCCGCCCTCGCCGCGCGAACCGCGGCCCGCACGTCGTCGGGCGAGCCGAGGAGGACGCCCGGGTCGACGTTCCCTTGCAGGGCCTTGCCCCGCGAGCGCTTCCGCGCCTCGTCGAGCGGGAGCTTCCAGTCGACGGAGATCACGTCCGACGCCATCTCCGCGTACGAGTCGATGAGGTGCGCCGAGCCGGAGGCGAAATGGATGACCGGGACCTCTCCGCGCTTCGGCAGGCGGGCGAGGAGCCGCTCCGTCGCCGGCCTCGCGAACCTGTCGTAGTCGGCCTTCGAGAGCTCGCCGGCCCAGGAGTCGAAGACCTGGACGACGTCGGCTCCCGCCTCGATCTGCGCGGCGAGGTAGTCGCCGACAGCGTCGGCGAGCTTCCCGAGGAGCGCCTCGAGGAGCTTCGGCTCTCGCCACATCATCGTCTTCGTGTGCTGGAACGACTTCGAGCCGCCCCCTTCGACCGCGTAGGTCGCGAGGGTCCACGGCGCGCCGCAGAAGCCGATGACGGCAGCGCGGCCGGCGACCTCCTTCTTCAGCTCGCGGAGGATCGACGGGACGAACGCGGTCCCGACGGTCGGGTCGAACGCGCGGAGCGCCTCGACCTGCGCCGCCGTGCGGACCGGGTCGGGGAGCTTCGGCCCCCCCTCGTCGAGCTTCACCTCGATCCCCATCGGCGGCAGGGGGATCAGGATGTCGGAGAAGAGGATGACGCCGTCCATCCCGAAGCGCCGGAAGGGCTGCATCGAGACCTCGACCGCGGACGGGACGTCGGCGCAGAGGTCGAGGAAGGCGAGGCGTCTTCTCACCTCGCGGTACTCCGGGAGGTAGCGGCCGGCCTGGCGCATCAGCCAGACGGGGGGGACGTCCACGGGGCGGCCGAAGGCGGCGTCGACGAAGCGCTGGCGGGAGGGGCCGGGAACCGACATGGCGCGGGAGGTTAGCATCGGCCCCTCGATGGCTACGCCAATCCCCCAGAACACCGCCCGATTCACCCCCGCAGAGGTCGCCCGGGCCACCGGCGGCGTCCTCGTCCGCGACGGCCGCCCCCTCGCCGGAGTCTCCACGGACACCCGAACGCTCGCTCCGGGCGCGCTCTACGTCGCGCTCCGCGGCGAGACCTTCGACGGGCACCGTTTCCTCCCCCAGGCGACCGCGGCCGGCGCCGGCGGCGTCCTTATCTCGACGGCCGGCGACCTCCCCCCGAACGGCGCCGTCATCCGCGTCCCCGACACGCGCGCGGCCCTCGGCGACCTCGCCCGCTTCCACCGGGACCGCTGGGCCTCGACCGACGGCCGGAAGGTCCTTGCCGTCGGCGGCTCGGCGGGGAAGACGACGACGACCCGGGCGGTCGCCGCCCTCCTCGACGTCCTCCGCCCCGGCGAGGTCCAGTCGACCCCCGGCAACCTGAACAACGACGTCGGTCTCCCGATGACGCTTCTCCTCCTCGACGAGCACCACCACCTCGCCGCCGTCGAGATCGGAACGAGCCACCGCGGGGAGATCGCCCTCCTCGCCCGGGTCGCGAGGCCCGACGCGGCCCTCGTCACGCTCATCGCCCCGGAGCACACGGAGGGGATCGGGACGCTCGAGGACGTCGCGAACGAGGAGGGGGACCTCTTCGCCGCGCTCGGAGCCGACGGCTGCGCGATCGGGAACGGAGACGACCCGCGCGTCGCCGCGCAGATCGCCCGCGCGCCGGGCGATCGCCGGATTCTCTACGGCTTCGGGGAGGTGTGCGGCCTGCGCGCGGTGGCGCGGGAGAGCCGGGGGCTCGGCGGGAGCGTCCTCCACGTCGCCCGCGAGGGGGTCGGGGCGGTCGCCTACGAGGTCCCCCTCGCCGGGGAGGCGGGGGCCTACGCGGCGCTCGCCGCCCTCGCGGCGGCGCGGGGCCTCCTCGGCGTCGACGCGCCTCCCGAGGCTCTCCGCGAGGCGCTCCTGCGGGTCGCGTCCGTGAAGGACGGGCGCTTCGCGCCGGAGACGCTCGCCGACGGGACCGTCCTCCTCGACGACACGTACAACTCGAACACCGGCTCGGCGCTCTCCTCGCTGAGGACGGCGCGCGAGCTGGCCGACGCGCTCGGGCGCAGGCTCGTCCTCGTCCTCGGCGAGATGCGCGAGCTCGGACCGCTCGCTGCCGCCGAGCACGACGTCGTCGCCCGGGCCGCGGTCGCGGCGGGGCCGGCGGCGCTCGCCGCCGTGAACGGCGAGGCGTTCCGCTTCGCCCAGGCCGCGTCGGCGGCCGGCATCCCCTCGGCGTTCTTCGCGGCCGGAGAGGACGCGATCCCCCGCGTCCTCGAGACGGTCCGGCCGGGGGACGTCGTCCTCGTGAAGGCCTCGCGCGGCGTCCGGCTCGAGACGGTGGCCGCCGCCCTCCGGGCCGCGCGCTAAGCTGGGGCCGGAGGCCGAAGAGATGACCACGCCGCTCGTCGGGATCGTCATGGGAAGCGCCTCGGACCACGAGACGATGGCGAAGGCGGAGGAGGTCCTCCGCGAGTTCGACGTGCCGTACGAGATCTCCGTCGTCAGCGCCCACCGGATGCCCGAGGAGATGTTCGACTACGCGAAGGGGGCGGCGGCGCGCGGGCTGAAGGTGATCATCGCGGGCGCGGGGGGCGCGGCGCACCTCCCCGGCATGGTCTCCGCGCTGACGACGCTCCCGGTCCTCGGCGTCCCGGTCCCGAGCCGCGCGCTCTCCGGCCTCGACAGCCTCCTCTCGATCGTCCAGATGCCGGGGGGCGTCCCGACCGCGACGTTCGCGATCGGTCCCGCCGGCGCGACGAACGCCGGGCTCTTCGCCGTGAAGATCCTCGCGCTCTCGGACCCGACGCTCGCCGTTAAGCTCGGGGCGCACCGGGAATCGCTCCGCGAGAAGGCCCGGGCGGGGAACGAGGAGGTCCGGCGCCCGCGGAGCGGGACCGCGCCGTGACGACGGTCGGCATCCTCGGCGGCGGGCAGCTCGGCGCGATGCTCGCCCCGGCGCTCCAGGACCTCGGCGCCGACGTCCACGTCTTCGACCCCGACCCGACCGCCCCGGCGCTTCGCCGCGCGGCCCGCGCGGTGAGCGCCCCCTGGCGCGACACCGCCCGCCTGCAGGAGCTCTTCGACGCCTGCGACGTCGTCACCTACGAGTTCGAGAACGTCGAGACCGAGGGACTCGCCGGCGTCTCGGGCCTCGAGAAGCTCCTTCCGTCCCTCGACGTCCTTCGGACGACGCAGGACCGGGCGCTCGAGAAGGAGTTCTTCCGCGCCCACGGCCTGCCGCACGTCGCCTTCGCCGCCGGGAAGGGCACGGACGACCTGCGCGCGGCGGCGCGCGCGTTCGGGCTCCCGGCGATCCTGAAGACCGCCCGAGGCGGCTACGACGGGAAAGGGCAGTGGAAGCTCGCGACGGAGGCCGATCTCGAGGCGTTCCTCGCGTCGCCGGCGCGCGACGCGCTGGAGGCCGGAGGGTGGGTCCTCGAGGAGCCGATCGAGATCGTCCTCGAGGCGAGCGCCATCGTGGCGCGCGAGAAGAACGGGGACGAGGTCGTCTTCCCCCTCTTCGAGAACGTCCATCGCGACCACATCCTCGACGTCACGCTCGTGCCGGCCCGCCTCCCCGTCGACCTCGAGGCGGAGGCGAAGGCGGTCGCCCTCGCGGCGGCGCGAGCCCTCGGCGTCACCGGCCTCCTGACGACGGAGCTTTTCGTCGGGCGGTCGGCGCGCCACCGCTCCACCGACGTCCGGATCTTCACGAACGAGCTGGCGCCGCGCCCCCACAACTCCGGGCACGTCACCCGCAAGGCCTGTACGTACAGTCAGTTCGAAGCTCTCGCCCGGGTCCTCCTCGGCGTCCCGCTCGTCCCGCCGCGGCTCGTCTCGGCAGGCTCTTTCTGCATGGCGAACCTGCTCGGCGAGGTCTGGCAGGCGCAGGGATCCGAAGGGAGCCTCGACCTCTCGGCCTGGGAGGGAAGTCCCGACCTCCTCGAGGTCGTCCTCTACGGGAAAAGCGGCGTCGCGACGAAGCGGAAGATGGGCCACCTCGTCGCCCGGGGGGCCGGCGCCGACGAGGCGATCGCCGCCGCGCGGGCCTGTCGGAAGGCGCTCTCGCGAAGAGGACCTCAGGGGTCCTTATAATCAACGGTTCGGATGTCCGGAACCGGCCTCTCCAACTTCCTCTTCGGCCTCCTCGCTCTCGTCTGCTACGGGGGGGCGACGATCCTCTACGTCACCTGGCTCCGCCACCCGAAGGTCTCGGCCGGGCGGCTGGCGACGCTCCTCGCCGCGGCGGGAGCGGTCTTCAACTTCGTCTTCCTCTACGTCCGCTCGCTCGCCCTGAAGACCGTTCCCTACAGCGACCTCCTCGGCTCGATGGCGCTGTTCGGCCTCTTCCTCGCGGCGATGAGCCTGATCCTGGAGACGCGGCACCACGACCGTTCCCTCGGCGCGTTCCTGATGCCCGTCTCGCTCTTCTTCCTCCTCCACTCGTTCCTCCTCCCCGGAGGGACGCCGCCGCCTCCGGAGATGCGCGGCTCCATATTCGCGTTCCACGTCACGCTCAACATGCTGAGCTACTCGGCGTTCGCCGTCGCGTGCGCCCTCTCGCTGCTCTACCTCGTCCTCGGCCGGCGCCTCCGGAGCAAGCGGCACGTCCTGAACGGTCCGGTCTCGCGACTCCCCTCCCTGAGCTACCTGGAGCGGGCCGCGCGGACCTCGATCGGCGTCGGCGTCGTCTCGCTCGCGGCCGGGCTGACGATGGGCTTCCTCTGGGCCTACCAGGTCTGGCGCGTGCAGCATCCCGACTGGCTCCTGGACGCCAAGGTCTGGGGCTCGGTCGTGACGTTCGTCTTCTACCTCTGGGTCTTCGTTCGCGCGCACCGGGGCGCGGCCCCCGGGATGACCGCGAAGCTCTCGATCGCCGGCTTCGTTCTCGTCCTGATCTCCTACACCGCCGTGAACCTCTTCTTCTCGAAGGTCCACTCGTTCGCCTGATGCCTCCCGAGATCGTCTTCGTCGGCTGGAGCCACCAGGGAGCGGACCTCGACCTCAGGGCGCGGCTCGCCTTCACTCCGGAGAAGGCCCGGGAGGCGCTCGAGGGGCTCTTCCGCGAGCGGATCCTGACCGAAGGGGCGGTCGTCTCGACCTGCAACCGGGCCGAGATCTACGGCGTCAGCGAGGTCCCCGACAGCGTCGACGCCCTCGCCGAGTTCTTCTCCCGCTTCCACGGCGTCGAGGCGAGCGTCCTCCGCGAGAAGGCGTTCTCGGGGCAGGGCGAGGCGACGGTGAGGCATCTCTTCCGAGTCGCCTCGGGGCTCGACTCGATGGTCCTCGGCGAGGCGCAGATCCTCGGCCAGATCCGCGAGGCGCACCGGCGGGCCTCCGAGGCGGGGACCGCCCGCGCCGTCACGAGCCGGCTCTTCCAGAGCGCGCTCGAGTGCGGCAAGCGGGTGAGGACCGAGACGTCGCTCGGCGCGCGGCCCGTCTCCGTCCCGGGCATCGCCCTCTCCCTCGTCGGTCGGATCTTCGAGTCGGTCTCCGACTGCAAGGTCCTCCTCCTCGGCGCGGGCGAGACCGTGGAGCTGACGGCCCGTCTCCTCGCGGATGACGGCGTGAAGCAGATCACCTTCACGAACCGGTCTCCCGAGAAGGCGAAGGCGCTCGCCACCTGCTTCCACGGATGGACGGTGCCGTGGGAGGAGCGGGCGACGGCGTTCGCGGACGTCGACATCGTCCTCTCGGCGACGGGCGCGACCGAGCCGGTCGTCACGTTCGACATGCTCAAGCCGATCCTCGGACGGGGGCGGCGACGCGGACCGCTCCTGATCCTGGACGTCGCCGTCCCGCGGGACGTCGACCCGAGGGTCGAGGAGTTCTCCGACGTCTACCGCTACGACATGGACGCGCTCGGGGAGCTCGCGTGCGACAACGCGAAGGACCGGATGGCCGACGTCCCGCAGGCCGAGCGGATCGTGGAGGAGTCGACGGAGCGCTTCCTCGGCTGGCTCGCCGGGCTTTCCCACGTCGACACCCTGAAGACGCTCCGCGGAAGGCTCGAGAGGGCGCGACTCGACGAGCTCGAGCGCTACGCCGGGAAGCTCGCGCGCCTCTCCGCCGAGGACCGCGCCGTCGTCGAGCGGATGACCGAGACGCTGATCCACAAGATCCTCCACAACCCCACGATCGGCCTGAAGGAAGGGGATGCCTCCGAGCGCCTCACCCGAGCGGCCGTCGTGAGGGCCCTCTTCAGGCTCGACGACGGGGATTAGGGGCCTGCCCATGAAACCGAGGAATGCACTGCCACGAAGCCGGGGGGTCCGGGGGGCGGCGGACGGCATCCCCCGGAGAGGGTAGGGCGCGTGCGACGCGGCGCCCCGCCGACGGACGAGGAAAGGACGACGATGAGCGACGGACGGCCCCTCCGGATGGGAACGCGCGCGAGCCTCCTCGCGCGGACGCAGTCGGGGCACGTCGCCGCCGCGCTGACGAAGGCGACGGGGCGCACGGTCGAGGTGGTCCTCGTGAGGACCGAGGGGGACCAGCTCTCGACCGAGGGGCGAATCCCGTCGGCGGGCGACTCCGTCGGCGTCTTCGTCCGCGCGCTCGACGACGCCCTCCGGCGGAACGAGATCGACTTCGCCGTCCACTCCCTCAAGGACGTCCCGACCGAGTACGCCGAGGACCTCCTCCTCGCCGCGGTCCCGGTCCGGGCCGACGTCCGCGACGCCCTCGTCGTCGCCTCGCGGCACGACGCGAAGGACGTCCGGACGCTCCCGCAGGGGGCGAGGGTCGCGACGGCGAGCCCGCGGCGCGTGGCGCAGCTCCTCCGCCTCCGGCCCGACCTCGAGCCCGTCACGATGGCGGGGAACGTCGACACGCGCCTGCGCCGCCTCGAGGAGGGGCGCGCCGACGCGCTCATCCTTGCCTGCGCCGGCCTCGACCGCCTTTCCCTCGGCGAGCGGATCACGCAGAGGATCCCGCTCGACGAGCTCCTCGCCGCGCCCGCGCAGGGAGCCCTCGGGATCTCCTGCCGGCGAGGCGACGCCGACGCGGCGGCCGCGATCGCGCTCCTCGACGACCCGGACGCGAACGCCGCCGCGGCCGCGGAGCGCAGCCTCCTGAACGCCCTCCGCGCCGGATGCCGGGCCCCTGTCGCCGCGCTCGCGACGCCGGGAGGCGGCGGGACGCTCGTCCTGCGGGCGCGCGTCCTCTCCCTCGACGGCTCCGCGATGATCGAGGACGAGGCCCCTGCGGGCGCGCGTCCTCTCCCTCGACGGCTCCGCGATGATCGAGGACGAGGCCTCCGGCTCCGTCGCCGACCCGCTCGCGCTCGGCCGGCTCCTCGCGGAGGGGCTCCTCGCCCGCGGCGCGGAGCGCCTCGTCACGGAGGCGCGAGCGGCCGGACGATGAGGAGGGTCCTCCTCCTCCGGCCCACGGGCGGCCCCGTCGCCGGCGCCGACCTCCTCGTCACGCACCGGGTCGTCCCGGTCCCTTCGGCCCTGGCGGAGGCGGCGGCCTGCGAGCCCCAGGGCGCGATCCTCGTCGTCTCCTCGCTCAACGCCGTCGAGATCCTCCGCGACGCTCCCGCCGGGAGCCTCCTCGCGCGCCCGTTTCGCCTCGTCGTCTCCGCCGGGGCCGGGACCTCGCGGGCCCTCGAGGCGGCCGGCGTCGCGGAGGTCGTCACCCCCGACCCGCCCGGAGCGGTCGGGATCCTCGCGGAGCTCGAGCGGCGCGGCGAGCGAGGCCGCCTCCTCTGGCCGCGCGGCTCCGACGCGGACGTCGCGCCCCTTTCGGAGCTCGCGTCGCGCGGCTTCGAGGTGACGGCGCCGGTCGTCTACGTGAAGGAGCCGCTCGCCGCGCTCGACGCCCGAACGCTCTCGGCCTTCCGCGCGGGGGAGTACGACGCTCTGGCGATCGGGTCGCTCGCCGCGCTCGACGTCTTCCTCGCCGCCCTCGGCGCTTCGTCGCCCCGGGAGCTGCCGCCGGTAAGATTCGGCGTCCTCGGCCCGGAGACGGCACGCCTCCTCGTCGCGCGTGGCTTCCCCGAGCCGTCCGTCCCCGCGAAGCCCCTCCTCACCGACCTGATCGCGCTCCTGAAGGAGGCCTGACCCATGGCGTTCCCCCTCCACCGCTACCGCCGCCTGCGCCTCACGGAGTCGCTCCGGACGATGGTCCGCGAGACGACTCTCGACCCCGCGGACTTCATCGCCCCGATGTTCGTCGTCCCGGGAGAAGGGATCCGCCAGCCGATCCCGTCGATGCCGGGCGTCGACCGCGTCTCGCCCGACCTCGCCGCGAAGGACGCCGCCGAGCTGGCCGCGCGCGGCGTCCTCTCGGTGATCCTCTTCGGTATCCCGGACCACAAGGACGCCGTCGGCTCCTCCTCGGCCGACCGCCTCGGCCCCGTCTGCCGCGCCGTCGAGACGATCAAGGCGGCGAGCCCCGCGACCGTCGTCATGACGGACGTCTGCCTCTGCGAGTACACCGACCACGGGCACTGCGGCGTCATCGTCGACCAGGCCGTCGACAACGACGCGACGCTCCCGATCCTCGCGGCGGAGGCGCTCGCGCACGCGCGGGCGGGGGCCGACGTCGTCGCCCCGAGCGACATGATGGACGGCCGCGTCCGCGCGATCCGCGACGTCCTCGACGCGAGCGGCTTCCGGAACGTCCCGATCCTCTCGTACGCGGCGAAGTACGCGAGCGGCTTCTACGGGCCGTTCCGAGAGGCGGCCGAGTCGACCCCCGCGTTCGGCGACCGGCGCGCCTACCAGATGGACCCGGCGAACGTCCGCGAGGCGGTGAAGGAGGTCCTCTCCGACGTGGAGGAGGGGGCCGACATGGTCATGGTCAAGCCGGCGCTCTCGTACCTCGACGTCGTCCGGGCCGCGAAGGAGGTCACGAACGTCCCGCTCGCGACCTACAACGTCTCGGGCGAGTACGCGATGGTGAAGGCCGCCGCCGAGCGCGGCTGGATCGACGGCAAGCGCGTCACGCTCGAGATCCTGACGTCGATGAAGCGCGCGGGCGCCGACCTGATCCTGACCTACCACGCGAAGGAGGCTGCCGAGTGGCTGCAAGGAAGATGAGGCGGAAGGCGGCCGCGCCGCCGCCCCCCGCGAAGAAGAAGGCCCCGAAGAAGCCCGCCGCCCCCCGCCGCCGCCGCGTCCGCCGCACGGTCGAGTCGGACCGGCTCTACGCGCGCGCGAAGGCGAAGATGCCGGGCGGCGTCAGCTCGCCCGTACGCTCCTTCAAGTCGGTCGGCGCGACGCCGTTCTTCGTGAAGAAGGCGAAGGGCTCCGTCCTCGTCGACGCCGACGGCAACCGCTACGTCGACTACGTCATGTCCTACGGGCCGCACCTCTTCGGGCACATGCCGAAGGCGGTCGCCTCGGCGATCCGCAAGGCCCTCCCGCGGGGGACCTCCTACGGCGCCCCCTGCCGCGCCGAGGTCGAGCTCGCCGAGCGCGTCACGCGGCTCGTCCCGTCGATGGAGAAGGTCCGGTTCGTCTCGTCCGGCACCGAGGCGGCGATGAGCGCCGTCCGCCTCGCGCGCGCGGTCACCGGGCGCGACCTCGTGCTCAAGTTCTCGGGCTGCTACCACGGCCATGCCGACTCGTTCCTCGTCGCGGCCGGCTCCGGCCTCGCGACGCTCGGGATCCCCGGCTCGCCGGGCGTCCCGGCCGAGCTCGCGAAGGCGACGATCACCGCGACGTTCAACGACCTCGAGTCCGTCGAGGCCCTCTTCCGGAAGTACCCGGGGAAGATCGCCGTCATCGCCGTCGAGCCGGTCGCCGCGAACATGGGCGTCGTCCTGCCGAAACCGGGCTTCCTCCAGGGCCTCCGGAAGATCGCGGACCGCGAGGGCGCGCTCCTCCTCTTCGACGAGGTCATCACCGGCTTCCGCCTCGCGAGAGGCGGCGCGCAGGAGCTCTTCGGCATCAAGCCCGACCTGACCTGCCTCGGGAAGATCCTCGGCGGCGGCCTTCCCGTCGGCGCCTACGGCGGCCGGGCCGACCTGATGGCCCACGTCGCGCCCGACGGACCGGTCTACCAGGCGGGGACGCTCTCGGGGAACCCGCTCGCGATGGCCGCGGGCATCGCCATGCTCGACTCGCTGACGCCCGCCGCCTACGCGAAGCTCGAGAAGACCTCCGCGAAGCTCGAGAAGGGGATGCGGAAGGTCGCCGAGGGGCTCGGCGTCGCCGACCGCCTCACGCTGAACCGCGTCGGCTCCATCCTGACCCTCTTCTTCAATCCCGGGCCGATCTCCGACTTCGACGACGTGAAGAAGAGCGACGGCTCCGCGTTCAACCGCTGGTTCCACGGCCTCCTCAAGCGCGGCGTCTTCATCGCGCCCGCGGCCTTCGAGGCGATGTTCGTCTCGACCGCGCACACGGAAAAGGACCTCGCGAAGACCCTTGCGGCGCACCGCGAGGCGTTGAAGGAGGCCTTCGCGGAAGTCTGACTCCCGCGGGCGGCCGGAGCGTGCTCCGGCCGCCCGTCCGAGGCGCGGGCGCCCATCCGGCGCCCGCGCCCCGTTCCCGCGCGTGCGGCCCGTCCCGACCTGACCTATCGTGGGAAGGTGACGCGCCCGTCCTGGACCCCGCCGGAGACGATCGAGACGCCGCGGCTCCGCCTGCGTCGCCCCCGAGCGGACGACGCCGCCGCCGTCTTCGCGTACGCGAGCGATCCCATCGTGACCCGGCTGATGGACTGGCCGACGCACGTCGCGGTCGAGACGAGCCGCCGCTTCCTCGAGTTCTGCGAGTCGGGATGGACGACCGGGACGGAGTTCACCTGGGTGCTGACGCTCCCCCCGTCGGACCGGGCGGTCGGCGCGATCGCCTGCCGTCCGAAGGGACGCGGCGCGGAGCTCGGGTACGTCCTCCATCGCGACGCGCACGGTCGCGGCCTCGCGACCGAGGCGTCGCGCGCCGTCGTCGGGTGGCTGAAGTCGGTGCCCGAGGTGGAGCGGATCGAGGCGACGTGCGACGTCGAGAACGGGGCCTCGGCTCGCGTCCTCGGGAAGGCAGGCCTCGCGCGAGAGCGGCTCCTCCCGGCGTACGGGGCCCGGCCGAACCTCGGCCCCGGGCCGCGCGACGCGTTCCTCTTCGCCTGGACGCGTCCGGCGGGTTGACGGCCGGGAGCGCGTCGAAAGGAGTCTCCGAGAACATGTCGCTCAGCGCCTTCGATGACCCGAACCAGCCGCCGGAGCCGGCGGTCCTGCGCCGCCGGCTCGGCCCCGCGGCGACCGCGTGGAACGCGCTCCTCGCCGGCGTGGCGGAACACTGCGATCCGGTCGAGGAGCTCTGGAGCTTCGGGGGCGCGAAGTTCGGCTGGTCGCTCCGGCTCCTTCGCAAGGGCCGCGTCCTCCTCTACCTGACGCCGCAGGAGGGGCGGTTCCTCGCCGGGCTCGTCCTGGGGGGGAAGGCCGTCGCCGCGGCCCGGGAGGCCGGCCTCTCTCCAGCGCTCCTCGCGCAGCTCGAGGCGGCGCCGCAGTATGCCGAGGGGCGGGGCCTCAGGGTCGAGCTCTCGGCGGGCGGCGACGTCGAGGGGCTGGTCCGCCTCGTCCGTCTGAAGGCGGACCCGTCGCCGGCCTCGTCCGTCACTTCGGGGAGCTCTTCGCGAGCCGCGCGACCGCGCGGTGGCGGGGGCATCCGACGAGGTGGTCGTTGACGACTCCGACGGCCTGAAGGTAGGCGTAGACGATCGTGGGGCCGACGAAACGGAAGCCGCGCTTCCGGAGGTCCTTCGAGATCGACTCGGCGAGGGGCGTCTTCGCGGGGACCTCCCGAATCTCCCGGAACGCCCCCTCGACCGGCCTCCCGCCGACGTGCGCCCAGAGCCAGGAGGAGAAGCTCCCGGCCTCCTTCTGCAAGGCAAGGAACGCCTTCGCGCTGTCGATCGCGGATTCGATCTTGAGGCGGTTCCGGACGATGCCGGCGTCGCCGAGGAGGCGCTCCACGTCCCTCGGGCCGAAGCGCGCCACCATCGCGGGGTCGAAGCCGGCGAAGGCCTTCCGGTAGCTCTCGCGCTTGCGCAGGATCGTGATCCAGGAGAGGCCGGCCTGCGCGCCCTCGAGGACGAGCATCTCGAAGAGGTGTCGGTCGTCGCGGGAGGGAACCCCCCACTCGTCGTCGTGGTAGGCGACATAGAGCGGGTCGGTCCCCGCCCAGGGGCAACGGAGGCTCTCGGACATGCGCGAGATGATGGCATCCCGTTCGCCGCGGGGCGAGGGCCGTGGGACGCGACCTTCCCGGGTCACTACGGGCCGATGACCGCCGCCGACAGCCCCGGCCTCGCCGCCGATTCCATCCCGTCGCTCGCTCTCGCCCGGCTCCTCCGGGCCGCCCTCGCCGCGGTCCTCGCGGGCTCCGCCATCCTCCTCGCGGGCTGAGCGCGACCGTTCGGACGGGTCAGGCGAGCGCGTCCGCGAGGAGGGCTCCGAGCCGCTCGTACTCCGCCCACGCGTTGTAGAGCTGGGCCGAGACGCGGACGAGCATCCCCCCCGGCGAGGGCCACGGGTAGAGCCACGCCTCGACGCCGCGCTCCCGGAGCCACCCGCCGAGCCCCTGAGCGCCGAGCCGCGCGGCCGCCGAGCCGCGCGCGGGCTTCGGGAGCGGCACGGACGCCATCGAACCGATCATCTCCGCGGGGGCGGCCGGAGCGACGCGGAGCGCCTCCCCGATCGTCTCCCGCGCCGCGAGGGCGAGGGCGCGGTTCCGCGTCATCACCTCGGGCCAGCCGCCGGGCAGCAGGGCGCCGAGCGCGTCGAGCGCCGCGGGAATCGTCAGCCAGGGCGTCGGGTCGCACGTCCCGGTCCAGTCGAACTCGGCCCGGAAGCGTGCCGGTGACTCCTCTTCGGAATATCCGAGGCTCGTGACGGCGGGCCGAAGTCGTGTCCGGAGGTCCCTTCGGACGTGGAGGAACGCGGCCCCTTTCGGAGCGCAGAGCCACTTGTGCGCGTTTCCGGTGTACCAGCCGGCGCCCAGGCGCTCGAGGTCGATCGGCACCATGCCCGGGGCGTGAGCGCCGTCGACGAGCGTCTCGACGCCCCGCTCGCGGAGTGCGGCGACGAGGCGCCCGATCGGGAAGACGAGCGCCGTCGGGCTGGTGACGTGGTCGAGGAGGGCGAGGCGGGTTCGGGGGGAGACGGCCGCGAGAACGGGGGCGACGACGTCCTCCTCGCCGTCGAGCGGGAACGGGACGTCGGCCACGACGAGCCGTGCTCCGGCGCGCTCGGCCACGTGCGCGAGAGCGTTCCGGCAGCCGGGGTAGGCGTGCGTGGTCGTCAGCAGCTCGTCGCCCGGGACCAGGTCGAGGGAGCCGAGGACGGCGTTCACGCCGGTCGTCGCGTTCGGGACGAACGCGAGGTCGTCGGGCTCGGCTCCGAGGAACGGGCCGAGGACGGCGCGGACTTCGGCGAGCCGCGCCGGGAGCCGCCGCACGAGGAAGTCGACCGGCTCGCGCTCGAGCTCGGCGCGGAGCTCGGCCTGGCGTTCGAGAACGGCGGCGGGGCACGCGCCGAACGAGCCGTGGTTCAGGAAGGAGACTTCGGGGTCGAGCGGCCAGCAGCGCGCGAAGGTCCCTCCCTCGGGCGGGACCGCGCGAGGCGCCCGGTCGCGCGGCGCGCCCGTCACGCCAGGCCGTACCGCTCGAGGCGGGTGTAGAGCTGGGCGCGGGTCAGGCCGAGGAGCTTGGCGGCGCGGCTCCGGTTGTTCTTCGCCATCTCGAGAGCCTGCGTGACGAGCGTCTTCTCGAGGGCGTCGAGGTCGAGCCCTCCCTGCGGAAGCTCGATCGCCGCGGCCGAGGCGACCCGCGCCGCTCCGCTCCGGGCGACGGCGATCGGCAGGTGCTCCACCTGGACGAGCCCCCCTTCCGACAGGATGACGGCCCGCTCGAGCGCGTTCCGGAGCTCGCGGACGTTTCCCGGCCAGGAGTAGGAGAGGAGGAGCTCGCGCGCCTCGCGGGAGACGCCCGGCGCAGGCCGTCCGACGTTCCGGGAGAGGTCCTCGAGGAAGCGCTCCGTGAGGAGGAGGACGTCCTCGGGGCGTTCTCGAAGCGGAGGGAGGTGGATCTCGAAGACGGAGAGGCGATAGAAGAGGTCCTCGCGGAAGTCGCCGCGGGCCATCGCGGCGTGGAGGTCGCGGTTCGTCGCGGCGACGATCCTCACGTCGGCCTTCAGGACCTTCGCGCCGCCGAGGCGCTGGAACTCCCGCGCCTCGAGGACGCGGAGCAGCTTGGCCTGGACGAGGGGGCTCGTCTCGCCCGCCTCGTCCAGGAAGAGGGTGCCGCCGGCGGCCTGCTCGAGGCGGCCCGCGCGCGAGGCGTAGGCCCCGGTGAACGCTCCCTTCTCGTATCCGAAGAGCTCCGACTCGAGGAGCTGCTCGGGGAGAGCCGCGCAGTTGAGCGCGACGAAGGGGCCCGAGCTTCGGGCGGAGGCGCGGTGGACCGCGCGTGCGACGACCTCCTTGCCGGTCCCCGACTCGCCGGTCAGGAGGACCGTCGTCTCCGTCGGAGCGACCTTGGAAGCCTGGACGAGGACCGCACGCCAGGCGGGCGAGCCGCCGACGACCCGGCCGAACCCGTCGCGCGACTCGAGCTCGTCGGAAAGCGCGCGGACGCGGACCTCGAGCCGGGCGGCCTCCTGCCGGGCTTCCTCCGCCCTGCGGGCCTCCTCGGCGAGCCGCTGGTGGGAGAACGCGAGGGCGACCTGGTCGGCGACCCGGAGCGCGAGGTCCACGTCCTCCTCGCGGAAGCTCTCCTTCTCGCGGGCGTGGAAGGAGAGCGCCCCGACGGTCTTCCCCTCGAGCCGGATCGGCACCCTCAGGCTCGAACGGAGGCCGGCGGCGAGGAGGATCGCCCTGCGGGAGGAGTCGGCCGGGAGATCGGATTCCGCGTCGCCGACGATCTGGTAATCGGCCGCCATCTGCGCGCGTTCCGACTCCGGGATCGGGTAGCTGTCGGGGACCCAGTCGCGATCCCCGGAGACGGCCCACATCCGGTTCTCCGTCCGGTCCTCCGACAGGAGCCCGAGCGTCATCCGCTCGTGAGGGAGGACCTCGCGCGCGATCGCCGAGACCTGGTCGAAGACCTCGCGGACGTCGAGCGCCCTCGCGAGGGCGGGGGCGAGGGAATCGAGCTCCCGGTGCCGCCGGATCCTCCGTCGCTCCTCCTCGGCGAGCCGCTCGTGCTCGAGGGTGGCCGAGAGGATGTCGGCGATCGCCTGGGCCGTCGGCTCGTCGGCGGGACCGAAGCCGCCTTTCGCGCGCGAGGCGAACCAGAGGTCCCCGAGCGGCACGTCGCCGCGGACGATCGTCGCGACGAGCACCGAGCGCATTCCCGCCTCGAGGAGCTCGCGGTCGGCCTGGCGCGTCGCGTCGAGGAGGGCGCCGGCGTCGTCGATCCTCCGCGGCGAAGCGCCGCCCGGCCAGAGGAGCGGGGAGACGTCGTCCCGGCCGTAGCGGCGCCCCGCTTCGGCGCCGTCCGGGGCCGAGAGGCCCCACGAGAGGAGACCGGGGCCGTCGACGAGCCGCACGACGCCGGCGGCGTCGAACGGCAGGACGCGGCGCGCGGCGCCGGCGACGCGGGCGAAAACCTCCGGAAGCGACAGCGTTTCCGTCACGGTCCGGGCGATTTCGGTCAGGACGCCGACGAGCGGATCGACCTCGCGCGCGTCCCTGGGGTTGGTTGGCACGGAACGCGCATTGTACCGGGCGCGTCCCTTAGACTCTCCCGGCCATGATTCCCGTTCGCGAGCTCGCCGAGCGCGTCCTCGCGGGGACCCCGCCGGCCATCGCCCGCGCCATCACCTGGGCGGAGACCGCGGACCCGCGATTCCCCGAACTCCTCGCCCACCTCTGGCCCCGAACGGGTCGCGCGCGGGTCGTCGGCCTGACGGGCGCCCCCGGCGCGGGCAAGTCGACCCTGACGGCGGCCCTCGCGAAGGCGTCCCGCGCCGAGGGGCGGAAGGTCGGGATCGTCGCGGTCGACCCCTCCTCACCGTTCACGGGCGGGGCGATCCTCGGCGACCGGATCCGGATGCAGGACCTCTACACCGACCCGGGCGTGATGATCCGGTCGATGGCGACTCGGGGCCACCTCGGCGGCCTCGCCCGGGCCACCGCCGACGCCGTCGACGTCCTCGACGCCGCCGGGTTCGACGACGTCCTCGTCGAGACGGTCGGCGTCGGGCAGGACGAGGTCGAGGTCTTCCGCCTCGCCGAGACCTGCGTCGTCCTCCTCACGCCGGGGATGGGCGACGACATCCAGGCGATCAAGGCCGGGCTGATGGAGGTCGCCGACGTCTTCGTGGTCAACAAGGCCGACCGCGAGGGGGCCGACCGGACCGTCCACGAGGTCCTCCAGATGCTCGAGATGGGGGAGCACGGGGCCTTCATCCCGCCCGTCCTGAAGACCGTCGCCCGGACGGGCGAAGGGGTCTCGGAGCTCCGGGCCGCTCTCGAGAGCCACAGGGAGTTCCTCGCGGGGCCGGCGGGCGCGTCCCGCCGCCGGGGCCGGACCGTCCGCCGCATCGAAGCCATCGTCAGCGATCGTCTCCTCGCCGAGCTCCACGGCCTCGCCGGGAGCGACGCCTCCCTCGCCTCCTGGGCGGGGCGGGTCGAGGCGAGGAGCGAAGACCCGTTCCGCGCCGCCGAGGCCCTCCTCGAGACGCTGCGGAAGAACGGCGCCCGAAGCGCGCCGACCGGAGGAATGATGAAGATCTCGCACCTCGGCCTCGCCGTCCCGTCCGTCGACGGCGGCGGCGCCATCTGGGAGCTGCTCGGCCTCGTCGAGACGCACCGGGAGGAAGTCGCCTCGCAGAAGGTGATGACCTCGTTCCGTCCCGTCGGGGAGTCGAGCCTCGAGCTCCTCGAGCCGACCTCGCCCGAGAGCCCGATCGCGAAGTTCCTGGAGAAGAAGGGACCGGGCATCCACCACCTCTGCCTCGAGGTCCCCGACGTGGCGGCGACGCTCGAGAAGCTGAAGGCCGCCGGAATCCGGCTCATCAACGAGTCGCCGGTCCCGGGGGCGCACGGCTGCCTCGTGGCGTTCGTCCACCCGGCCTCGACCGGCGGCGTCCTCCTCGAGCTCTC
>JADHEF010000236.1_pt1 | contig 66616 bp, 88 predicted proteins | sample 8952391 | NCBI WGS metagenome assembly JADHEF01 (sample SAMN16124439, study PRJNA663245) | bioreactor sludge metagenome | isolation source: sludge (nitrite) | place: India:Bengaluru | collected 2019-02-28 | reverse complement strand
TATTTGGGCCTCATTATGAGGCTTGGAGGTGTCTACGAAACCAGGGGCGATTCAGACTTGTAGCGTCGGGAATGATCCAATCGGAGACCAGAGCCTGAGCCTGGCTGATGGACTGAGACTGCTTGCTTTGATCGATTGGCATCCATGTTCCTAAAAAGTGATTTCGACTCTTTCGTGAGCGTTCACGGCAGGCGAAAGCGAGCCCCGCTCTTGGTGCTGATAGGCTCGACGCAGAGGCAGCAAGGACTGAGCACTACTCAATCATCTGAAGCCCAAGCTCTTCTCTGACCTACCATGACGGTCCTCTAGCGCTTGCCTTTGATCGGTCATGAAAGCGAACCGCTGTACTCGGACCGCTATCGTTGGCATTATTGGCACAACGCCACCACAGCGCAAACTCTCTTGTTTCAGGCAGTTGGATATGGAATTGATGGTGCGGGTCTTGATGGCCGGTCGCGAGATTGACCGAATAACGCGAGCGCATGTGATTGTCGATGGGAGCCTTTTCGTTTGGTACCGACGAAGGAAATGGCCCGTTGAAAATGGTTGCATCCATGTCGATGCATTACCCGAAATGCCTGCGATCCTGGAAAATGCATCCCTCCTTGCGGATATCAAACCGTTTCTCGACCTCATCGATAAACCTCTGACGGTAGGCCTGACCGACTGTACAACTCTGCTTCGGACAGAATTTCCAGAGGTGCCTGATGCTACTGTGGTTTCGATAGCAACTCTCGCACAACTGGGGCTCAAGCTTGTAGCCAAGGAAGTTCTCTTGGACTTCCTTGAGCTGCATCATCAGTACCGGCCACATGCTGAGCCAACTTCACTCGACCCTGTACACGATCACGCCGAAACAGAGGTCACGTCGCGTTTCGAATCAACAGATATCAACTTCGGAGAACTAACAGACTCAAAACACGAGGACGACTTCTCCTTCGATTGGCAACCAGAGCTTGGATGGAATGCAACCGAAGCAGACGATTCCGAGCTGCGCGAATTAGCTACGAAGACACAAAAGCTGATCGGCTCTCATGTAGCGTTAGAAGCGGGCCTTCGCATCGAGAGCTTGGGGGAGCTGTCGACTGCAGACGACTGGCCCATTATCGATCTCTCCACTGGCGAGAGCGGCATTCTCAGGGACGTTGAAAGCGAGTCTCATGCCTCCTCGTTGAACAGTCTCGCGCCTCTAGCGCCCGAGCCTGAAGTTGAGGTTAGAAGGTCAGCACCACCCTCACCACAATTAGCTTTTATTGTCGAGAAAACTTGTGGACTAGGCGAGGCAGCCCTTGAGGTCCTCAGGTACTTTGCCGACAACCCAGATGACAAAAGCTCACATGCAGAGCAGTTCACCGGCATTCCGCGAGGCATGATCAACGCCCTGCTCACAGGGACGCTGAGTCGATACGTGGAAAAAACCACGTCTGGTGGCTGGGCTTGCCATCCATGGGTGCAGGACGTACTAGCCGTAATGGACGGCGCTGTCGAGTGACTTCAGAGACCGTCAACCTTCTTGCCATGGGCATGGAGGACCTCCAGCAAATGCCCGAGAATTATGCTTGGGCGTCTGAGTTCGCACTCCCAGATTGTGAGCACTCTCCAACCTGCGTTCCTGAGCGCGCACCTGGCGCGAGCATCTCTCTCGACATTGTGAGTGAACTTCGCTTGCCAGAACTCTGTGCGGGTCTTGGGGGTTGTAGCGTAACGGCAGCCCTCGTGGCGATGCCAGAAACAGCCATGGACAAATATACAGGTCCTGAATCTGGGGAGTACAATGTCCGGGCTTCCCGGAAGGTCCCGGCGATGAAGCCGAAATCGGTAACCGTTGGCATGGAGGAAGCGACGTACGACCATCTCAGGTCGTGTGTCTTGTCCCTTGATACCGGCCATCATGCGAGATCGGGTTGCCGTGTCAACGATATCCATTCATCTCCCTTTTACAGCAGCGTGAATTCATGAGTCGTACCTATCCCATCCAGGTGGTGGATCTGTTTGCAGGGCCCGGAGGCCTTGGAGAAGGCTTTTCCTCTCACCTGAGCGATGGCGCTGAAACCTTTGAAATCAAGGTTTCAGCCGAAATGGAGACATCCGCAAGATCGACACTGCGACTTCGGGCGTTCTACCGACTTCTCAAGCGCGAATTCCCGGAAGCTCTTGAAGACTATTATCACTTCTGCGAGACCGCAGATGTGGAAAATCCTTACACCAAGCGGAGCCATTCCGCTTGGAAACACGCTGACAATGAAGCACAGCAAATCGAATTGGGCACCCCAGAAGGCAACAACAAGCTGGATGGTCTCTTAGAACATCGCCTTGACGAGTCCAAGCCGTGGGTCCTGATTGGCGGCCCGCCTTGCCAAGCATATTCAATCATGGGACGAGCCCGAAACCAGGCCAAGTCTGATTACAGAGCAGAAAATGATCACAGGCACTTCCTGTACAGGGAGTATCTGAGAATCATCCAGCGCAAGCGACCCGCCATTTTCGTGATGGAAAATGTCAAAGGTATCCTGTCATCGACAGTCGGTGGCAATCAGATGTTCCCGCAGATCTTGCGCGATCTGGCAGATCCGGATGCCGCCTTCGGGGAAAGCACTAACGGGCCCAAATATCGCATCTGCTCGCTTGTCACTGATGACATCTATGAAAGCGGCGCGGATCCGGACAGCGTATCCCCTGCAAATTACATCATCCATGCAGAGAGGTTCGGGATTCCTCAAGCCCGCCATCGAGTGATTCTGCTAGGTGTTTCCGAGGAGTATCTGGCTGCCGTAGCTGATCACAAGCTGCTTGAGACCGCGGCCCCCAGTATTGACCAGGTCATCGGAAAACTCCCTCCCCTGCGCAGCACGTTGACTCGCCAAACCGACTCGCCTGAACTCTGGGCGGACGTGGTCAAGCAACATCTCGCTGAACTTGCCGAAGCATGCGATGACAAGAAGCACGACACAGCAAGCGGCGTCATGCTGGCACGCCGACTTGGCATAATGGCGGAGAGCTTTAGCAGCAACGGCTGGACAAACGGCAGCCTGCGAATGCTGAAGCGCCCGGAATGCAGCGGTGAGACAGGTACTCATCTCGATGCATGGCTTCATGATCCTCAGCTTCGCTTCTGGCTCAATCACGAAGCTAGGGGACACATGAGCTCCGATCTTCGTCGCTACGTCTATGCAGCGGTCTTTGCCGATGTCAAGAAAGGCTCCCCCAAGGGCCATCAGGACTTCAATTTGCCTGGTCTTGAACCTGACCACAAAAACTGGAAGACAGGGAAGTTCAGCGATCGCTTCAGGGTACAGCGGGCTGGCATTCCATCGACAACCATCACCAGTCACATCGCAAAGGATGGCCACTATTTCATCCATTACGATGCCAAGCAATGCCGCAGCCTGACTGTTCGCGAAGCTGCGCGACTGCAGACATTCCCGGATAACTACTTTTTCCTGGGCAACAGAACGCAGCAGTTCCATCAGGTCGGTAATGCAGTACCACCACTTCTGGCGCGACAGATTGCCGATGTTGTTGCAAGAATCCTGAAAAACGGCAAAAGCTCGGGAAATCCGGTAAAACTGCCGACCAAGCAGTTCCGCATGTTCGAAACGGAGAGTTGATGTGGAGCCATCCCGCTTCAAGAGCCGCAGTGCACCACCCAAAGCCAGTGCTATGGTCGAAGCGCTTCGTGGGCTTGGATACAACGTTCAAACAGCGCTGGCGGACATCATCGATAACAGCATTGCTGCTGGAGCCACCGAAGTCCGACTGAAGTTTGATTGGGCAGATGACACAAGCTTGATATCTTGCCTGGACAACGGCAGGGGCATGACAGAGTCTGAGCTGGATCGAGCAATGAGACTTGGAGAGCGCAACCCATTGGAGGAGCGTACCTCAGCGGATCTAGGCCGCTTCGGAATGGGACTCAAGACGGCCTCATTTTCCCAATGCAGACGCTTGACTGTAGCAACTACAACTGCAGAAGGGGTGCACTGCCTTCGGTGGGATCTGGACTTTCTTGCGGAGAGTGCAGATGATGGATGGCATCTTCTTGAGGGCCCCCACCCGGGGTCCGAAGCGCACATCTCCATGCTTTCGAAGTATTCATCCGGCACATTGGTACTTTGGGAGCTGTTGGATAGGATCGTAACCAAAGGGAGTACAGTCAAAGACTTCCTCAACTTGGCCGACAAAGTGGAACAGCACCTGGGGATGGTATTTCACCGCTACCTAGAAGGGAGCAAGCCTCGACTGAGGATTCTGCTCAATGATCATCCTGTAAAACCATGGGACCCTTTCATGAGCGGCCACCCAGCCAAGCCGTTCAACCCCCCGCCCTTCCGACATCATTCCGCATTTGGAGTAGAAGCTGAATGTCACGTACTACCCCACAAGGACAGGCTCACACCGTCCGAATTCGATAATCTGTCGGGCCCGGAAGGATGGACTGCACAGCAAGGATTCTACGTCTACCGAAACGAAAGGCTTCTAGTGGCAGGTAGCTGGCTCGGATTAGGCTCCGGTCGATCATGGACGAAAGACGAGGCGCACAGGCTCGCTCGTATTCGTCTTGACATTCCCAACTCCGCTGATGCGGATTGGAAAATTGATATTCGTAAATCTACTGCGCGACCACCTGTATATCTTCGATCCTGGCTAACTGGCCTCGCGGAGGAAACAAGAAGCCGTGCCAGACGGGCATTTGCTCACCGTGGAAAGCCTACGCTGATGGGCAACAAGCAGTTGATCGAAGCTTGGAAGGTCGAGCACCTTTCCAGCGGTGTTCGCTATCGGGTCGACAGCGAGCACCCTGCAGTTCGGGCAGTTTTGGATGATGCCGGTGTTCTGCTGCCGCAAATCAAGGCAATGCTGCGTGTTATCGAGGAAACTGTGCCTGTCCAACGTATATGGATCGACACCGCAGAAAACAAAGATACCCCCGCCACCGGATTTGATCAGACACCTCCCGAAGAGGTTTATGAAGTTCTCAGCACCATGTATCGCAGTTTTGTAAAGAAGAAAGGCTATTCTCCCGCCTCGGCAAAAGCACAGTTGCGTATCACTGAGCCTTTCCATGCTTTTCCTTCCTTGGTGGATTCCCTTCCCGATAATATCTAATGGAGCTAGACCCCCTCATGTCCGAGGAAAACAAGTGGACTGTGATTCAGGTCGTTCAGACTATGCTGGGCGAGTTGGAAGAAAAGACCCTGATCACTCCGGAGTTGATCTCCGAATATATCGACAAGGTCCTTAGCATCATGCCGAAACGCGCTATCGGCCTGGACCGCGATGCAGTCACAGAAGAGCTTATCAACCGTTTCAGTATCTGGGTTGGTGACGATGCCTCCTTGGTCAATATGGAAGGGCATGTCCCATGGCTAACTGCCGAGCGTAAGCACAACTGGCGGTACTGGCAAAGGTATCGCGAATGGCAGGAACGTAAACTTCCATGGAAGGCTATGGAGGGATTGGACAAGACAACGGATCAGACGCTCTCCATGCTTGAGGATCCGAAACGCGACGGGACTTGGGACAGACGCGGCATGGTCGTTGGCCACGTGCAGTCAGGCAAGACTGCCAACTATACTGGTCTGATCTGCAAAGCCGCCGACGCAGGCTACAAGATCATCATCGTTCTTGCCGGGCTGCACAACAATTTGCGCTCGCAAACCCAGATGCGCTTGGATGAAGGTTTCCTTGGATACGAAACAACAGCCAGCAAGGATGGTAGCCATCGTCTCATCGGCGTGGGGTTGATTGACGGCTCACACGAACAGCGTCCCCAATATGTGACAAATCGGGCTGATAATGGCGACTTCAACCTGAAATTCGTGAAAAACCTAGGTGTCTCGCCTGAGCACAAACCTTGGCTGTTTGTAGTCAAAAAGAACAAATCCGTTCTTACAAGGCTACTCAAGTGGATTCACAGTCATGTCGCGCGCTCGACTGATCCGGAAACCGGTAGACCCTTGGTAACTCATCTGCCCCTACTCATTATTGATGATGAGGCGGATCACGCATCGGTGGATACTGGTGAGCACGTCATTGGTGACGATGGCAAACCTGATCTCGAACATGAGCCTACAGCAATCAACAAGCTTATCCGGCAAATTTTACATTCATTTGCAAGGAAGGCTTACGTTGGATACACCGCGACTCCTTTTGCCAACATTTATATTCACGAACATGGGGCTACAAAACGCGAAGGGCCGGACTTGTTCCCATCAGCGTTCATAACTAACCTCTCTGCCCCATCGAACTATGTTGGACCGTCCCGCGTATTCGGACTGGCAGGCGAAAACGGTCGCGATGGTGCGCTCGATTTAGTACGCACTGTAGAGGATCATTGCTCCGAGGACGGACGAAGCGGCTGGATGCCTGTCGGACACAAGAGTACATATGCGCCTGAAGAGCACATGCCTGCTTCGCTGGTCGAAGCCATTCAGGCGTTCATTCTGACATGCTGCATTCGCCAGGTACGTGGACAACAAAACGAACACTCGTCAATGTTGGTTCATGTTACTCGATTCAATCTGGTTCAGCAGCACGTTCATCGGCAGATCGAAGACTATGTATCGCTTCAAAAGCAGCGCGTAATGCGCAAGATCGATCATGACGCATTCGTCTCTGACCTTCGCAAACTCTGGGACAATGACTTCCTTGCAACCAGCCAAAGAATTGCAGACCAGACTTCCGAGGACATGTATCGCACTACTCCAGACTGGGACGAAATCGAAAGATTGCTGCCCAGCGTACTAGACGAAATCAAGATCAGAATGATCAACGGCACAGCAAAGGATGCCTTGGACTACGTTGAAAGCACGGATGGACTGAAGGTCATCGCTGTAGGCGGTGACAAGCTAGCTCGCGGATTGACTCTTGAAGGTTTGTGTGTGAGTTATTTCCTGCGCGCCTCCAAGATGTACGACACTCTAATGCAGATGGGGCGATGGTTTGGATATCGTCCAGGCTACCTGGACCTATGCCGGCTCTACACCACGCCGGATCTAGTCGAATGGTTCGAACACATCGCCGACGCTGCAGAAGAGCTTCGGGCAGAATTCGACTACATGATGGAGAGCGGGCTTACACCGCGTGATTATGGACTGAAAGTAAGATCACACCCAGTTCTGATGGTCACCTCTCCGCTAAAAATGCGGACAGCCAAGACGCTGTACCTTTCCTTCAGCGGGCAGCTACTTGAGACAGTCAGTTTCTTCAAAGATGAAGATAAACTCAAATCAAACCTGAATGCACTTATCTCTCTCTCAAAGGCACTTGGCAAACCCAAGGATATCCCAGCAAAAGAGCGTAACGGCCGTCAGGACAGATGGAAAGGCGTGAACTGGACTGATGTTGCTGCTCAGCATGTTATCGACTTCCTTAGAACCTATCAGACCCATCCTGACTCACGAAAAGTGCGTAGCGATATCCTGGCTGACTTTGTCGAAAAAATGAGTTTGTCAGGTGAGCTGAACGCTTGGACTGTTGCAGTAGTTGGCGGGGGCGAAAAAGCAATCGAGGACATTCCTGGTTGCCCGATAAATCGGATGCGTCGTACCAATAAAGCACCAGCGGTAGAGGACAGGTACTCGATAGGACGAATCCTGTCTCCACAAGATGAAGCTATCGATCTCGATGAAAGCTCATGGAATGCTGCCCTACGACTGACACAAGAAGCTTGGAAACCTGATCCAGCGCGGGCCCGCGGACAAGAGCGCCCGGAAGTCCCAAGCGGCCCGTATATTCGCCAAGTTCGAGGGCTCGGCAAGGGCGGAGTGCCTGCCCACCCAGAGCGAGGCGTGCTCCTGATTTACATTCTGGATCCGATCGCCAGCAAAGTTGAAAATATCGAAACACCAGTCGTTGCATTTGCGATCAGTTTCCCCTCAAGCACCAAAAATCAATCAGTACCATACGTAGTTGCAAATCTTCTTTGGGAGCAGGAATACGGTGGTAGTGAATAGCAGCAGGGTCTTGACGATATGGAGAGCCTTGCAAGGTGAGCTCACGGCTCCTGGCTGGCGATCCATCGATCTGTTTCAGGCCGGAACCTGCCTGATCAAGTTGGCACGACACTCACCGAGCGGACATGAAGCGATATTGATAGGTTTTGCTAGCGCTAAATTGGCCCGAGCGTCGCTACTTCCAAAGGGACAAGGCTTCCGGATGGAACGCGCCAATTTGGGCGAGTCATCTGGTGGCCGCCAGTGGCTTGCGATAGTGAAGCAGCCTTCGGGATGCATTGACTTGTTTGCTGCGGTAGTCGCTGACATCACTGCGCTCTTGGCTGCAACTAGAGACAGCTGTGAGGACTTGCTTTACCAAGGGCTCATGGGGCGAGTCAGAGGTTGGCAGGAGTTCATGCGTAAAGGGCAGGAGGGTTTGAGCAAGGAAGCCGAGCAAGGACTGATCGGAGAACTATGTTTTATCAACCAGCTCATCGAATCAGGCATGCTCACCTATTCTGTGATGGATGGTTGGAAAGGCCCCGCGGACGGACTTCATGATTTTGTTCTCGGTATTGGCTCCATAGAAGTTAAGTCAACAATTGGTAAAGAGGGATTCCCAGTAAGAATTGCCTCACTGGATCAGCTTGACGATTCTCGCAGTTCCCCCCTTTATCTTGCAGGAATTCGTCTGGGCATCTGTGAGCAAGGGCAAACGCTGACGGAGTACGTAGCGGATATTCGGAGCACACTGCAACTCGATCTGGCAGCGTTGACTCTATTTGAAAAAGCGCTGCATGATGCGGGCTACCTGGATATGCATTCTGAATATTATTCCAGAAAATTCCTGCCGATTGAGCTGAGAATGCTGGTCGTGGACTCGGAGTTCCCAAGACTAATCCCTTTTAACACGCCCGCAGCTATTAGCTGGGCACAATATGAAATCGACCTCTCCTTGATAGCGACCGATAAGCTGTCGCTACCGGACGTCCTCGAGAAGCTTGGAGTCATTTGATGGAATTGGCGGAATTCCTGCAGGACACACAGACAGCTATCAGAGATGAGCTGAGCAAGGATTTTGTACCTGGTAAAATGCCTGTCTCTGCGGAAGAGCTGTTTACCGAGCAGGTAATGAACCATTTGAGCGACCAAGGCATCACGTTTGACACCAATGTTTGTCATTACGAGGCCAAAGTCGGCAGACACAAAATCAAGCTCAGCGGCTATTCCGTATCGGATACCACAGATGAAGCAGGCAATCCAGACCGACTTGACCTCTTTGTAAGTCTATACAAGGGTTTGGACCAAGTTGAACTGCTCGCCGACCAGGAAATCGCTCGAGCAGCATCTCAAGGCATCCAATTCCTGAGGTTTTGCGCAAACAACCAGCTCTCCAAGCAACTGGACGAAACCAATAATGTTTACGCATTAGTTGCTGAAGTTGAGCGTATTTTCGCGAACCTCGATAGCATCAGAGTTTTTATCATCACGGATGCACGAGTCAAGACTCGAGATTACGCACCTCACGAGGTAGAAAACAAGCAAGTTCGAATAGAGGTAATGGATATTCAGCGCCTCTTCAACCACTTGCAGCAGGGTCACTCTAGAGATGAGCTTGTTGTCAATTTTCCAGATTTATGCGGTGGTCCATTGCCAAGCGTCTGGGTACCCGGATCTGCCAATGATGAATATGACTACGCCCTGACGGCAGTACCAGGCAATGCACTCAGAGCACTTTACGAAAAGTACGGACCGCGCATTCTTGAGGCTAACGTTCGCTCTTTCTTGGGTGTCGGGGCAAAAGGGGTCAACAAAGGTATCCGGGACACACTGCGAGATACCCCCGACCGCTTCATGGCTTACAACAATGGCATCGTGATTGTAGCTACTGCCAGCGAGCTGGGGCGAACCAGTGATGGATCTGTTGGTATCTCCTCGCTCAAAGGCATGCAAATTGTTAACGGTGGCCAGACTACTGCCTCCATATATTTTGCCAAACGAAAACAGCCCGAGTTGGATCTCGACCATGTCAGGGTGCCTGCAAAGATCATCGTACTGCGCTCTGAGAACAGCGACTCTGATGAATTGATTGCAAAAATCTCCCGCTTTGCGAATAGCCAGAACGTGGTCAAACAGTCTGACCTTTCTGCAAACAAGCCCTTCCACCGCGAGCTGGAAAAAATGTCAATGCGGATTTTCTGCCCGGACGGCATAGGCAGGTGGTTCTACGAACGCTCGGCGGGCAGCTACAAAGTGATGCTGGAGAAAGATGCAGCCACACCAGCGCAAAAAAAGAAGTTACAGTCCGAAATCCCGACGGCTCGAAAACTGACAAAGCCCGACCTTGCAAAATATCTATTCGCGTGGAGTCAGAAACCCAATATTGTCAGCCTCGGATCACAGAAGAATTTCCAAGCTTTCATGGACGAATTGTCAGAGCGCGAGGAAGTCGGCGAAGACATTTTGCCAACTCCTGAAAACTATAAAACAATGATTGCTAAAGCGATAATTTTTAAGGCGGCGCAACGCCTAATACGCCCCATGTTCCCTGCATTCCAGGCTAATATTGCTGCTTACACTGTATCGTTACTGGGGCTAAACCTCGGAGCAAGCTTCAAGTTTGACTTGGTCTGGCAGGAACAACGGATTTCCCCAGCGCTTGAAGAGCAGATAGCAATCTGGGCCAAAGAAGTGGACAAAGCTCTACATAAAGGCGCCGGAGGCAGAATGATATCCGAGTGGGCAAAAAAAGCCGAATGTTGGGAGCAGGTTAAAAATCATAGGTATACTAGTCCGCGAGGCAATATTCCAGAAATCAACTAAGCGTCATAAGATCCATCAGGAGACCAACGGCAAAGGTCTCCTGCTGCTTACCTCATGAATGGCAAAGGCCCGATCAAGATCATCATAAAAACCTTAAGGAGTGAATCACCCCAAGTTTCCTATAAACTCTCCAAGCCCAAGAAATAGCGTAAGCGCTCCATAAACCGCACATTCAAAGCGCTTAGCTGATCCCCGTTGCTGTGCTCCCGATTTTCTTCTGGCGCCCGCACGCCACGATGCGTCCGTTATGCATTGCTATACCTGAATCTTATAACCCGCCGCTTTTAGCTCTCGAATTATTGAATAGGCTTGCGATTCAATTGAGCTTTCAATTTTCTTGTACACAAGCCCCGCTAAGTCGCTGGGAATTACTACGTCTCCTTTATGTAGGCAGCAAACTCTATTTCGACCTAACCGGCCTACAAAGTAGCCAAACTCAAAAATAACATTGGGTCTTGCGCGAGACTCTTTCTTCCTGTCTGCGTCATTGAGTAACTCTTGGTCTTTTGTATAAGCAATTTCATCTGGCGTGAGCAGAATGAAGGCGTATCCAACATCGCTATGTTTTTCAATTTTTTCTATGATGGTTGCGCCAGCATCGATTTGACGATGAAGGACTATAGGCTGCAATCCAATCTCGTGAACAAACCGCTCGACGTCGTTTTTTAGCTCTGAGTCATGCCCATGGACAATGAAAACTTTGTTAGATATAACCGGGGATGTGTTTTCGCTTTCACTTTTGTCTAGCTCGCCAAATAAGTCTTCACTCAACGCGCTACGGGTATTTTCAAGTGCTTTTAAGAACGATGATTTGACTCTCTCGAAGTTACCTGGATTGTAACCTGATGTTTGTATACTCCTGGCAACGGAAGCAAGTTTTGCAGCAGGGCTCTCCTTGGCCATTGTTTTATTTACAGTATTAAAGGAGCGTGTTTTCCATTCAAGCCATTCAGGTTTATCATCACCGCCATACTGGCCTGGATAATTAATAGCTGGATAGCAAAAGTTGTTGAAGGTGAATTTATTACCTTCCTCAATGAGATGATCTAATACGGCTATCTGGCTATCCATTTGTACTCCAAAGATTCAAATTGTTGTGTGCAGTGCATAATAACTAATAGACACCGACTGTCGCATAACTCTCTGAACGAGCGTGGTGTATACCAATCCTTGTCCCTCTCGCTATTCGTGTCTAGGCTGAGGTTTTCAGGGTGCCAATGAGCGTATAAGGGAGTTATACACCAAGCATAGACAACCTCGTTTGCTCGACCAAGCGTGGGTGCAAATTCGTCTGCGACACTACTCGATTCTCATGGAGCGTGTCTATTGCAGGTAGGTTACGCCGTGGGGCAAGAACAGATCTGCTGAGATCGAGACAGCTCATGCAAATTTCACAGTGTATGGCTGCGTTGTTACCAACCTTCAGTATTAGGCACCATCTGCTCTGATCCTGACCGTCAGCTTTTGGCGGCGCAGCATCTGAGACTCAAGACCTCACCTAAGACTGTCAAGGTCACTGCCTTAGATGAGGCCACACCTCGTGAAATCTGGCCTTCGGTATTCCAATTTTTATTCCAGAAGTACTTTTTGAACAGATTGTTTGCAGCAAAAACATCGCCTTAGACAATAAATTCAGATTCCCCGGCTCACGAGACCGCCCGACAGAGCTATATTCTTCCACACACAAAAAAGCCCAGTCGTCACCGACTGGGCTTTTTCGTTTCAATAATGGTCGGGACGGAGTGATTCGAACACTCGACCCCTTGCACCCCATGCATGCCAAGCCTGCTTAAGCGCATGATAACACAGGATTTCTGGCCCTGCTTTCGCTGCAACGAAGCCTCACGAGTCCGGACGCATCCTAGCAATGTCACTTCAAAAGTCACTGGCCCTGGCCAGCCCGCCACCGGCGTTCTGCCGACCTTTTCCCTTCCTTTATATAGCTACCCACCGCCCCGGCGGATTCCATCGACCACGGCTTCACAGGCCAGCCCAGCTATTCGGCTTCGCTCAAGCGCTGCTGCGCAGCTTCCCGCCATTCGGTCAGACTCTTCAAGCAATCCCCCGAGCACCACGACGGCAGAGGTTCCTGCCTGGCGCTGCTGGGCAGCGATGGTATCGCAGGTGGCTCGGTGGCCGGCGCGCAGTCGGGCGATTTCCCCGCGCAGCCCGTCAGCAGCAGACTCAGCATCAGCGGCACGGCCTTTGGCCAGTTCCAGTTTCTTGCGTGCACTTTCGCCCTCCTCGTCCGCCACAGCCTGGCGGCGCTGTTCTTCGGTTCTGGACTTGGCCGCGGCGCGCCGATCGCGTTCGGCCACCTCAAGGCGGTAGTCGGCCAGTTCGCGCCGAGCTGTCTCGATCTCTCCTTGGGCAACCACCACCCGGTACTGCTGACCACCGGCTACCAGCACCAGCGCGATCAGCCACCAGCACCAGGCCGGTACCGCGCCGATCCAAGTCATGCCAGCACCCCGCCGAGCTCGACCCAGCGCCCGAGCAGCTTGTCCAGGCGGTGCGGGTTCTGCCCGTAGGTGTTGCCTGGGAAACTGGCCCAGATGTTCGAGCACTTAGCGATCGCTTGCCCGATGCATCCAGCCTTGATGTCGTCCAGGGCCTTGCGCTCGCGGATCTGCTGCAGCGCAATGCGGTCCTGGTTCTCCGGCGTGAATCCGCCGGACAGGCGCAGGCTGACCCTGTACGCATCCCAGTAACGCTCGAGCAGCTGGTACCGGCCGGCTGCCGTGCTGGTCACCGGCTTGCCGTTGATGGGGAACGTCAACTTGCGCCGCGGGTGATCGGCATAGCCTTGGAACAGGCCGCCGCCGTACAGCACGTTGTATCCGTCGTCGCTCGCCTTGACGGTCGAGGTGCCTTCAGAGAATGCAATCAGGTCCAGAAACCGGAGCACGTTCGCGCCTCCGACCTGGGTTTCGGTGAGTCTGGCCATGTTTTCTCCAGGCACAAAAAAACCCGCGAATGCGGGCAAAAAGGTATGATTCGCGGCTTATTCAGCGGACCCATGAAAGGGAATTCAAAAATGCAAGGCAAACACCTAGCCTATCGCCCCGACATCGACGGGTTGCGGGCTTTGGCCGTTCTGGCGGTCACTGTTTTTCACTTCAACAAACAGTGGCTCCCGGGTGGATTTGTTGGGGTTGACGTATTCTTTGTGATCTCGGGCTATCTGATTACCGGGATTATCTACGGTCAAGGCAACAATTTCTCATTCGCCGACTTCTACGGGCGTCGAGTACGGCGCATCTTGCCAGCGGCAGCATTCGTAACCGTAGTCACGCTGCTTGCTGGGTCATTCTTGCTGCTTCCAGCGGACGTCAAGACACTGTCTGAGTCAGCTATCGGCGCCACTTTGTCTGCGGCAAACGTCTACTTCTGGCTATTCCTTGACACCAGCTACTTCGCTGCCTCATCTGATACTGTTCCGCTGCTGCATATGTGGTCACTCGGTGTCGAAGAGCAGTTCTATCTGGTGTGGCCGGCGCTGATGATCATTGCCATGAAGGTAGGCGGCAAGCGACTCCTGGCAGCAACCGGCGTGGTTCTTGCCGTCGCGTCGTTTGCAATCAGCGAGTACTTCCTGTCGCGTGACCCATCCTTTGCCTACTACATGTTGCCGTCCAGGGCTGGCGAATTGCTTGTGGGTGCCCTTCTCTTCCTTTGGATGGATTCACGCCGTGTTTCCGCTTCGGTAGCGAATATTTCGGGCGTTGTGGGGCTGGCCATGGTTGCCGGTGCCGTTGCTTTGCTGGACGAGAAAAATGGCTTCCCTGGCTTCCGATCGGTTATCCCTTCGGTTGGCGCAGCGTTGCTGATTCTTGCCGGAACCAATCAGTCCAGCCCTCTCACCAAGGTTTTCGGAAACCCAGTTGCTCGATACATCGGGCTTCGCTCCTTCTCGCTCTACTTGTGGCACTGGCCAGTACTCGCCTTCTACCGATATGCCTACGGGGAGCCAACCTTAGCTGGCGGCCTGGCTTGCGCAGGCCTGATGGCAGTTTTGACACTGATTTCGTATCACCTGATCGAAACCCCGTTCCGGTCAAAAAGCCCTATGTGGCTTCTCACTAAAGCAGGTCCGATCGTTGCGACGAGTGCTGGGATCATCGTCGCCGGGTATGTACTAATCAATAACAAAGGCTATTGGCCAACCTCTTCTGGCTATGAGTACAGAAAGCTCATATCCCAACACGACTACAATACCAAGCCCGCAAGCCGCTTCCCATTCAATTGCCAGATGATGAAGTACGATCCATCCAAGTGGACACAGGATCAATGCGTCAACGGCGACAAATCGGCTCAACCTGAAACACTGCTTTGGGGTGACTCGAACGCTGCGCACTATGTCGGATACTTCAAGGCTGTCGGCGAAGCACAGCATTTCTCAATTCGGAATATCTCCCATTCTTCCTGCCCTCCAGTCTTAGATGCATCCGGATTGATTTCACAGGACAGGGTGAAATCATGCGCCGAGTTTAACAAAAGAGCTTTCGCCGAATCCAAAAACTACAAGACAGTTATTGTTGGTGCATCTTGGGAGATATATGCAAACACCAGCAAAAGCGGCAAAGAAAAATTTGCGCAAGCTATCGCTGAGCTAGCAAGTAATGGCAACCAAGTAATCATAGCGCTCAATGTCCCTATCTTCACCGGCTTGGATAGGATGTGCACGGCGAAAGCTCTTCGCATTCCTGGCATGGACTGCCCAGCAACAGCCGTACGGGCAGATACTGGGGATAGTGACACCAACAACTATCTTAAGCAGATTGCCAGCCAGTATCCTAACGTGACAACGTTCGATGTTCGCTCACAGATTTGCAAGAACGGCACATGCTCTGCGTATGACCAAGAAACTCTGCTGTATTACGATCCTTGGCACATCAGCATGATTGGGTCTGAGCTCATCGGAAGGTCTGCTTTGAAATTGGGGCAAGTGCCTCAAGCTATTTCTGCGCTGTCGCCTTCAACTCGTTCAGTAGGTCAAGTTGTTACTGAGTAACTGGAAGAACAAGGTTCAATAGCTTGCGTTCTGAGCCAAGCTGACCTCAGGAGAGCCCGCACCTTGCGGGCTCTTCTATTTCAATCACTGCACCTCTGCATTACCGAACGCATAAGCAGCAGCTGAAACGCTCAGTCCTCTCGTCCCTACTACACTACCTCCAACTGCGCGGCCCGCAACCGATGGGACCGGCTTCACTCGTCCCGAGCCACCGTCAGCATCAAGACCCCAAGCCAACCATGGCTTACCGCCCTTGTGATATAGGAACCCACAGTTCACGTCGCCAGCGGCAAATTCATTGGGGGCAACGGCATAACCACCACGCCATTTGTAGCCCTGCCCCGGCTGGAAGGTGGTGTGCACGCCGGAAATCACCGCTTGGTAGAACTTCCAGCTACCGCTATTGCGCCTGGCGAATGGCAGGGTTGGTGATACGTAACGGCCATCACCCGCCTCATAGGTGCGATCCAGCCAGCTGGCACAAAAACCGCGTGTAGGGTGGTAGCAGACTGCCGCGAATACCTCCGGTGCAAGCGTCTTATTCTGTGCACTCACGGAGTCCGGGTTGGATTGAAGAAGCGGCCCACGGTTATCCCCCAGGTAATGGACCCACTCGGGAAATGCGGTATACACACCCATTTGCGGGCCGTTATCGATCTGCGCAATGACGTCCTCTAACGCTTCAAACTCAACCATCAGCTCTGCAGAGCCTGGCTTCACATGTAAGGTGAAATGCTGCCGGCCGACATAGCGCTTCACTGTGAGCGTGTTGTAAGCCATAAGATCTACCGTCCAGGTGAAAGTCGCTTCACTGGCCGGACCAGAATAGACCTGTCCGGCGGGCATCATCTGACCATTGACGGAGCACTTGAGGTTGGCCATTTTTGCGGTCGGTGTCTGCTCGGTTGGATCGGATTCGTCCCAATGACCGCCGCCCGTGTACTGCCCCTTCCCCCCATCACCATTATTCACCGCCTGGATGGTCATTGGAGGGAACCAATCCGTGTTCCAACCCCCAAGATCCTCCCACGCAGCTGCCCCCACATTGGTGAGAGGCGCAATTTTCCAGCCCTTGAAGTTGAACAACTGGTTCACCTGGTTAGGGCCAAACTTGAGCATGAACATTTGGCTCGAGCCGTGCGACCAGACGAAATCAAAGTTGTTGCCGGTGGTCTCCCCCTCAACCCACATGCGCCCGGCCTGGAGCTGCTTGCTCGCCACAGCTTGGCTGTCTGCGACAAAGTAGCAGGATGGATCAACAATCCAGCTTCGACCGGCGGCGCCGGTGCTGTTGGCGTCGATTGGAGTTCCGGCTGGAGGCAAGGCAGATGCGTCCAAAGTAATCCGGAATCGCATGTTTTGACGCAACTGCGGTGTAACCGTAATGGTCTGCACGCCGCCGGCCCGGTCGATGTTCGGCGCAGGGTTTACGTGGCCATGGATCTGGGTAATAGCGCCAGTGGTTTCATAGGTTGCAGCATCAGCCTCATACAGAATCCACCCGAAATCAGCGTCTCCGCCGATGCTTTGCTGATTCTGCTGATACGAGATCAGGTAGTACTTCCCTGCCTCCGCACCGGTGATCTCAACCCCAAGTAGCAGGGAGTTCATAGTACTGTTTGCAGGGGATGTGATTGCCCCTGAGGTGCTGCCACGAGTCTTCTGCCGAAGCGGGTAGTTTTTTCCTTTGTTGATGGTCAGCGAGTCGTCTCGCACTACTGGCGGCGCAGAATATCGAGAGGGATCTACGATCCAGCTTCGCCCTGGAGCACTGGTGCTGTTGGAGTCAATTGCAGTTCCTGATGCAGGAAGCTGACTAGCATCCACAACGATCTTGAATCGCATGTCCGGGCGGAGATTCGGCGTCACGATCAGGGTCTGGATTCCGCCGCTTCGATCAATGGTGGGCGCAGGATTGACGTATCCGTGAATCTCCGTGACTGCGCCGGTTGAGGCATAGGTCGCAGGGTCTGCCTCGTAAAGGATCCAGCCAAACTCATAGCTCCCTCCTAGACTTGCGCCATTCTTCTGAAGGGAGATCAAGTAGTACTTGCTCAGGTCCGCCCCAAGCACCTCGCAGTTCAGCAGGAAGCGGTTCATCACCGGGTTTGCTGGCGATGTCACGCCACCCCGGTTCATCTGGCGGAGCGGGTACGCCTTGCCCTTGTTGATCGTCAGCGCATCCGCCAGCCAGGACAGCAGGGACGAGATCTCTACCGCTACGCCGGCATCGTTCCGGTAGCGGGTTTCAAACACGTCACCAGTCCCAGGTACCGAGAAAAAGCGGTTGTTGGTCCCAGTGCCACTGGTGGCGGCCAGGCCGGCTGCCACAGTGGTATAGGTCCCCATGCTGGCGAGGAATTCGGCGTAGATCTTCTTCAAGGTCGGCTTGGAGATGCCATTGATGACGACAAAATCGGCATCAGACAGGAACAGCGAGTTTGCGTTAGCCACAAGCTGTTGGAACAGCTGCAGAGATTCTGCGCCGGTCATATGTTTCCTCTCATATCCCGGTAGCCGGGCGTAAAAAAGCCCGCACTAGGCGGGCATTCTCGTAAAGGTCCGGTCAGGCCGGCGGGAATTGGTCGTCGTAGGTGTAAACGCGGGCGTCGTAGGGCATGGCTTTCATGGCCCTATTGCCGTTGACTGGATCGGATAGCGTGATCAGGGCTGGGTAGGCCCAGCGCGCTGCGGGGCCAAACAGGATGTGCGGTGGCTCCAGCGGGCCGTCGACCACGGGCGTGAAGTCGAGGGCGTCTACCCGAGCGGTGTACTGGTCCACCTGCGTGGCAGTCCAAGGCCCGGACAGCGTGCCGTCTAGCTTTCGAACGCCGATCAGATGCTCACCGCCGGCGCTGAAGTCCAGCGGCTCTGACGAAGTCAGCAGCGTTCCCGCCCCAGTAACCTCGAAGGCCAGCAGGATCGCGCTCTGGCATCCCTTCGGCCTGTCATCGCCAACCGCCGCAAAACTGAGGTAGCCGCTGTTGCTGCCGTCCATCTCGGTTTCCCAGGCGTACACATCGGTTCGGTATTTCTGGTGGCCGCGCCGGCGCATGCCGATGCGCCAGGCTCTGGTCCTGTCGCTGATGCCCGGCATCTTGATCTTCTCGACCTTGGTGCCCAGGTCGCCAGGCCAGCGGCACTCGACCGTTTCCCACGCCCAGGTGGTGCGCGAGAAGAACTCCACATCCACGCCATCGAAGTCGTTGATCGACGGCATGGCGCCGCTGATCTTCAGCATCTTGGTCATGTTCTTCGGCGAGTAGGTCTGGGTCTTCGGGCCGTAGGTGACATCGAACGCTGCGCGGGCGCTGTCCCGCACCGGCCGGAGCAGGCCCCGGAATGTCACCAGCTCACCAAATCCGCACGCCAAGGCGTTGTTGATCATGTCCTTCACGGTGATCGTCGCGTCCAGCGTCTCGTCGTAGGTATCGCCGCGCGCAACGCAGATTTCGTGGAAGGCCTGCCACTCTGGAAGGTCCAGGTCATCGTCCGTATAGCCGCGCTGCTTCAGCTGGTAGATGCACCACGGCACAATGTCGCGGGTTGGGCCGGTGCCGCCCTCCATCAGCGGCAGGATTCGAGTTGCCTCGACACTGACCTGGCTTTCCGACTGCACAGAAAGGCGGTCGCCACCCCGGATACTGCAGGTCATCACCGTAAGGCCTGGGTAGCTGGTGGGCGAGTTTTGCATGCGCCCACGCAGCGCCGTCCAGGTCGCGTCATCCCGGGCTTCCTCGTTAACGCGACCGGGTCGGTCAACGTAAAGCTCCCGAATCCTGCCCTCGGCACGCATTGGGTATGGGGCAGTCGTGCGATTGGTGAAGCCCTGAGCGTCGAGGGAGCCACCCGTGTGGGCCTTCTCGATCACAGTCCATCCGCCCGCGACGTCCATATCGCGGTATTCGAACACGTGATAGGCGGTCACTTCATAGATCTGCCCTTCCCGGCCAATTCCGCATAATCCGTTCGCGAAAGTGACCGTCCACTCGATGTCGGTTACCTTCTCGCCCTCTGGGCACAAGGCGAATGGCCCACGATACCCGCCCTGAAGGTTTGAGGCGTCCAGCGTGATCAGGCCATTCACCGTCTGCATGGCGTTGAAGCCTGGCCATCCGGTGTCGGCGGCCCCTGACGAGGTAAGGCGTTCGACCTCGATCAGGCTGGTACTGAAGGCTGTGATCCGGTACCGCAGGCCACGCGGGCCTATGGTTGCCAGGCCCTGGCCCAACGCCAAGCCGACCACTGGCGAGCCGCCGTCGTAGTCCAGAGTCATCTCGGCTGGCTGCTCCGGGATGGCACTGGTGGTGGCCGTGCCGGTGACGCCCACTGGCGAGGCTCCCAAGATAGTGGTCGCGCCAGTTGCGGTGATGGCCTGGCCGGCGAACGGTGTCAGCTCGACAATGCGCAGCACACTGCCGCTCACTTGCGCCTGGAACGGCTTACCGCTGAACTGCGTATTGAGCGCAGATACCAGCCCGGACAGGTTGGTCGTCGCGGTGTTCAGCGTAATCGGGTAGCTAGTCGCGCCGCGGAACAAGGTGAAGCTCAGCGGGGTGACGTTGAAGTCGTACCGGGTTGGCGCCGCTGAACCGGTCAGCATAGATGCCGTGCCAGGGTTGGCCGGCACTGCAGGGCTGTATGGCGTGTAGCTGTGCACCACATACAGACCGGCGTTCGCCCCTGCGACCTCGATCAGCATGCCAGGGGCTGGGTTCAGCATTTCCAGCGGACCGCGAACGATGTCACGACCCGCTCCGCCGTCAATCACGGTGTAGGTGTATGGGGCGAGAACGCGAATGATGATGCCGTTCGACCAGTCGGCCGGGAACTGCCCGGAGCCGGCCGGCACGCTGATCGTTTCTCCAGCGAACTGATACGCCGAAGCTGTGGCGGACCGGGTAATGTCGGTGGCAACGGTCAATTCCAATCCCGCAGAGCCGCTGGAACTGGCTCCTACCTCCGGCGCATTGAACCAGTTGATGTGCGCGGGATCGGCGGATAAGTCCGCGCCTGGCGGGTAGATGGTGAAGGTTGCGTCAGCGCCCAAGGAAATCAGCGGCGTTTCGCCAACCTTGACCTTCGCCAGCGGAATGTCGTACTCGCCCTCGCCGATGTACAGCAGCATCTCCACGCGCTGGTCGCGCGGCGCAAGGAAGGCGCGTCGCGGCTGACACAGGTAAGAGCCATAGACACGCTGATGGCCTGCAATCTGCCGAACCGGGTCACCCAGTTTGACCTTGTTGCCTTTTGCGCTGGCATCCATCAGAGGGTCGCCCTGCTGGGTGCCGGCGCTCGATGGCATGCCCGGCATCTTGGGCATGATGGACTTCAACACCGCCTTGGCGCCCTTGAACAAGGCGAAGGTTATGGAGAATGGGTCAGTGCCCTTCGGCTCACGGTAGATCTGGAGCAGGTCGCTCGGTTTGAATTTCACCTTGTGCCACAGGTGGTGCCCAATTACCTCGTCGTTCAGCACCACGCTGATTGGCGGGCTATCCCGACGCTCATACGACGGTGCCAGAGCCTTCAGCCACTCCTCGATGGACATGCGGCGGTCGGTGGTCCAGATGCCGATAGGCGCAGTTTCACTCAGCTTGCTCGGATAGAACTCGATCACGGTAATACACCACCTTGGGTTGAGCGGCTTCGAACTCGCCAGTTGTTCGGAGGCAGGCGCCCCCCGGATTTGTGTCCAGCACCTTCAGTCGGCCTTCGCTGCGCACCACCACGCCTACGTGCAGGCACAGCGCACCGCGGAACACGGCAGCAATGGCGCCAGGCTCCGGCGCACACTCTTCCATGCCCTGGCGCAGGTCGTGATAGGCCTCGGTGTTGGCCCTGACCTTGTCCTTCCCTACAGCGCCAAGGCTTGGCAGCAGCGGCAAGCCGAACACCTGATGGCGCACGGCGATGCACAGCCCCCAACAATCGAAGGCAATAGGCCCCCGTGCACCCTCGCTATACGGGGCGCGCATGAATTTCTCGATCATGGTCAGATGTACTTCAGGCCAGGTGCCAGAGAAGTGGTCAGTACGGTACGCAGACCGTTGGTGTTGAGCAGGTCGAAGAAGCCAGCGGTGAGCTTGGCCACATCGTCCTCATACTCCCGGCTGAGCAGCGTCATGCGGTACCGCTCGCTTGGGAATGACAGGTCTTCGGCTAGGTAGCGCCGGAAGGTGATGATGAAGCGCTTGTCAGCAGCCTTGGCCGCCTCCACCACCTCCTGCACCTCGCCGGTCACGTTGTCCAGGCCAAGCACCAGGTTCTGAAACGCGCTGTTGTCGTTCTTCGGCAGGGCCAGGTCCATGGCCATCGCAATGAAGGTGAGCGTTCGCCCGTCTTCGGTCGTGCACACCCGGTCTTCCCAGCCGGAGCAGTAGAGGTGGGAGACGGTGCCGCCCTCCTCCCGCGCCTCGATGGTGTCGACCAGCTCACCGCGCCCGGACGCATAGCACTCTTCGATAAGGCTCATCCGAAGTACCTCGTGTACCAGCGCTTCTCTTCGGCAAATAGCTCGGTATTGAACTGATCGAGCGGCATCCCCAGAGCTGCGCCGAGGTACTGATCCTCGGTGTAAATCGGACGCTCTTTGAGCTGCATCACTGCCGAGTACCGCCAGCGGCTGATCTGCGTCAGGTCAGGCCCCTGGTAAATGCCCTTGAAGTGCGCGATGTAGGTCTTGAACCCGACCGGCGTCTGCAAAGGCATCTCGAACCAGTCAAAGCCGTTGTTGATGGCCCAGACGTACCAACCTTCGAACTGTGCCGCTTCAGCCTCGCTGAAGTTGAAGTTGACCTTCACCTCAGTTGGCACGTATCGGTGCCTTACCCGGTACCGCGTGCGCCCAGTGGTCATCTGAGTGGCCCGCATCGGATCAACCGTGCTCAGCCCATACCCCTCCTGCAGAGGAAGTGGCAATTCTGCCGGGTATTGAATCATTGCCATTCCTCGTCAAGGGCATGGCCTAGATAGCAATGTGACAGCTATCTGACCTATGCTCGAACGCCTCCGCTTCCTGGGCGTGAGGGCCCAGCAAGGGAAGTGGGGTTTCATAGGTGAATAAGGAGAGAAACATGACCGGACGACACAGCGTCGCCAGAGACGAACTGAACAAGTTCAAAACGCTACTTGGCCAATACGGGGAGCTTGATTCTAAGGATGAGCGGTGCAACGCATTCCTTCATCAAGCCCTAGGCCGCCTAGGATCTTCGATTGATCTCATCCTGAAGGACATCGAGCGCATCAATGACGAGCGTGCTAGCGCACAATCAGGAGGTCAGGAGGGCTGACAAATCTCGGCGCTTGGCCCCGCCTTGCGCCGAACCCTGATAGCTGCGTCATCTCGCACGTCACGGTTTTCCTGCACTGACTTGCGAGCGCGGACGTGTACGAGGCCGTTGCTTTCGACCTGAATCCCGTGCTCGCTGGTATCAAGCGACTGCTGGGTCCACGAACCCTTGAATGCAGGCACCCAATCAGACCCGTTCTGCGACGTTTCCACTTCGAGCTCGGACGTGGCTGGCAAGATCTCGCCATCTCGGGTGATGGTTGCTAGCCCGCACTGGAAGCACACGCCCAAATCGAAGTCAGCCAAGTCGACCGGCTTACCGCGGGTTATCTCGACCCAGTCATGATCCAGGAGGAATGACTTCGCCCGGCCAGCCGGGAATTTTGCTTCTGCAACTACTTGCTGTTCCATGTGAATCTCCTGATTTGTCTGTTAGCCGCCTGTTCGACGGCGCCCATATGCACTCTCATACGAATCAACAACATCGCCGTAGCCTGTCGCGAACTGCCCTGCGACCTCTTGCACGGCCCGGTCAGTTGCCTCTCGGATAATGAAATCGATGTCTCCGTTAGGCATGCGCCGTTGTTCCACCTGTGCGCTGGAGTAGTTGTGCACGTTGATGTTTTGCTGGATTCCAGCCGCGCTTCCGGACTGACCCTGCGAGCCGCCGGTCATGCGTGCCGAGGTGATCGGCGTGACGTTTCCAGTACGCAGGGCCTCGACCGCAGAGACACCGCCAAAGCGGCGGATGTCAGCCTGCGACCACACCACTTCACCTTTGTGCACCACGCCGGCCGGCTCGTACTTACCGCCTGCACCGGTGTAGCCGCCCTCGGAGAAACCTTTGAGCAAGGCATACGCCGCTACCAGCGCGCTGCCACCAACGACCGCCGCAGCACCGAACGTACCAATCGATGCCGTCAGCGCAGCTGGGGCCCAGGACGCCAGCGTCTCAGCCGCTGCAGCCAGGTTGGCGGTCAGGACAGTGCCGATAGAAGACAGGCTGCTGGCCGTCGTAACCGCGTCCGTGGTCAGCTTGGCCGTGGTCTTGACGCCCTCCGCCGCGACCGTCTGCGTGGCCTCTGTCTGAATGCCGGCGAGTTTCAGCGCCTGCATGACCAAGAACCGCGCAGTGATGTCGGCAAACGCCGTCAGCATCGAGTTGGCTATGGTGCCGGCCAGGTTGCCGAACGCATCACCCAGGCTTTCCGTGCCCTTGATGATCCCCTGAATGCTGCCGGAGATAGAGGACGTGGTGTCGCCAAGGATTGATTCGGTAGCCGATCGGGCCTGCTCGTTGTAGTTGGTCGCGATGTCGACATAGTTCTGCCACGACTCCGACACCCCTACCAGCCACTCAGCACGCATGCTGTCCTGGGCGGCGTAGTAGTTCTGCTGGTCGACCATGCGAGTGGCCAGGGCCGCGCGCAGGGCCTCGGTCTCGCCCTTGTACAGGTCGGTGTCGGCCGTAGTCGGGTTGTCGATCCGGTTGTAATCCCGGGTGAGCTTGTCCAGCTGCTTCTGATAGTCCTGGCGGATTTTCAGATCATCCTGAAGGCGTCGGCGCAGGCGGTCACTCTGCCCAGCCCCGGCCAGCTCCACCTCTTGGCCCTCACGCGAAAGCTCAAGCTGTGACTGCAGGTTCTCCCTGAAAGCCTTCAGCTTTGCCTCGTTCTCAAGTCGCGCCTGGGTCAGCTGATTGGCCTTCTCAAGCTCAGCGTTCTGCTTCTGCTGGGCCAGGTTCAGCTCAGCCATCGCCAGGACCTGCTTCTGCGACGTGGTGAGGGTCTTTTGCTCCTTGAGGTTGGCGATCTCGGTTTCGAGCTCGATCAGCTTCTTGGCTTCGGCGCCAAGCTTCTGGGTCTGGTCGACTTCCCCCGCAATTACGCGGCTCTGCTGTTGCAGCACGGCGTATCGCTGCCGGGCCTCGTCCAGCATGCGCTGGCCGGCGTCCTCGCGAACCGTTGGCGCCTTGGGGTCCTTGAATTGGTCGGAGATGTTCGCCCTTACCCTGGCCACAGTTTCTGGCGCGAGTCGCGAGTCATTCGGGTTGTTTTTCCGGATAACGTCTAGCGACTTCTCGTATTCCTTCAGAGCCTCTGTACGCTTCCTTGCGTTCGTCCAGGCAGACTTTTCAAGCGCGTCGACCTTGGCCATAGCATTTACGGTTCGATCGTTTGCATCAGCTGCATCCTTGTCGAACTTGGCAATGTCGCCCTGGGCGGCCTTCTTGTCCTTGAGGAACTGGAGTTCATCCGTGTAGAACTCCACCATCTTGTCTTTATCTTGGAAGAACCCCACATCACCGCGCTGAGCTCTTGCCAGATTGGCTTCAGCCTGCGCGATATCGTCATCAATATTCGGTCGTCCGATATCCTTGAGCCGGTCTGCGGCATTGGCCACGGCGTTGTAACCACGCTCCCAGAAACTCAGGTTTTCGATGATCTTGGGCGTGCGGTTGTTGATCGCATCAGCGAATGCATCAGTCGCCAACTTGACTGCATCCGCGTGCTTGCCCTGCTGCTCAAGAGCAGTAATCTGGGCGTACACAGATGCCGTAAGGTAGTGATATTGCTTGTTCAAGGCGGCAGAGGCTTTAACCGGCTCGTCCGCAAGCTTTGCAAACTCGGCAACCGTTTCGGATACGGCCTTTCCTGTGGCGACCTCCATTGACACTGCCGCTTGGGCAACCTGCTGGAAGCTTTCTCCAGCGATTTTTCCCCCGCCCGCTATCTCTGCCAGGGCTGCGGCAGCCGCACCGGTCGAGCCAACCGTCGAACTGATCTGCCTGGCCATGCTGCCAAGTTGATCTGCTGTAACACCTGACGCGCTACCGGTTAGGATGAGGGCGTTATTGAAGCGATCAGCCTCTTCCGATCCTTTGTAGAAGGCGTACCCAAGAGCGACGGCGCTTGCAGCGGCAACGCTAAGAGGGGTGATCAGGCTGAGGATGTAGCCACCCATGGCCTTGGCAGCATCGCCAATTCCGCCGAACGAGTCCTTGATCTGAGAGCCCTGCTGAAGGAATACCGTCAACGGGGCCTGACCACCTTGCAGGCTTATGAAAATGTCAGAGAACTGAGCCGGCAGCATGCGAAGTGCGGCAGCGTTCTGCTTTGCGGTGTTCCCAGTGCGGTTAAGGCTTTCGTCGAAACCTGTCAGAGCAGTTCGCGATTGGTCAATCCGGGATTTGTACGATGCAAAGGTGTCGGCATCAAGGTTGCCAAGCTTGTTTTGTTGGGCCAGCTTTCGCTCTTGCTCATCCAGCTTGTTAAGGGCTCGGGTTGTCGGGTCGATGCTTGCCAGCAAGTCCTCGAGGCTTTCCGATTGGCTAGAGGTAGCCGCTTCAGCCTGTTTTGTCGCAAAAGTTACTTTCTGCGTAGAGTCAACCAGACGCGCCTGACTAGATGCCAGCACCATGTTGCCAGAGAGCAACCCCTGTTCAGCCTCAGAAAGGCCAGTGGCTACGCTTGCAAGGTTGCGTTGCTCCTGGGCTGCGCGAACCGAAGCGTCAGCGATCGCAAGGATCCGAGCCCTTGCCTGCTCCGCGGTCTCGCCTACATCGGCCTGCGCCCGCGAAACGCCCGACAGTGATGCCAAGGACTCTTGGATCTTTCTGTTGTAGGCGTCATAAGCAGCGCCATTGATTTGACCTGAATCACGAGCCTGAGCAAGCGCAGCTTCCTGCGCAGCAAGGTCATTTAACTTTTTGGTGAGCGGATCAATCTTGCCCAGCAGGCTGTCGAGCTCTTTGCGCTGGTTAGCCACTGACTTTGCTGCGGCGTCTGCGCTTTTTGCAGCGGCGTCACTCGCCGAAGAAGCCTTATCGTTGGCTGCCTGCACCTTTGCCAGTGACATCGCAAGGTTGGAGTAATCGCCGCCGGATTTCCGCAGGGTTGAGCTTGCCCTGATCCCGGCCTGCTCAAGCGCCTCTAGAGCAGCTCGAATATCGGTTACTTGCTGCTCTGCGCTGCGCCCATCTACCTCCAACTCCAGGCGGGATTTGAGTGCCATGCTTTTCTCCGGGCAACAAAAAACCCGCACTAGGCGGGTTTCTGGGGTGTTGTGCTGTTGGTCAGGTCGCTGGTAGCTCGCTACCGCAATGCTTGCACTTGATGGCTGCTGCCATTACTAGCTCAGCGCAGAATGGGCAGGTCTTCTTTTCTGGGATTTCGGCCGCTGGAACCGGCTCTGTTGCCATCGCAGGGGCGACCATTACGGCCTCCTCTGGCTTCTTGAAGGCCCAGATGAGAGCGGCAACCCAGCCGATTATGGTCCAGCCAAGGAAAAGGTTGAGAACGGCGATCGACTGAAGATTACTCTTCTTCCTGATCCACGCCTCAAATGTTGGCAAAAGGTAAAGCGCTGGTACAAAGAAAAGTGCGCTGAACGCAATGGCCACGCCAAGAGAATTCAGCGCTGGCTCTCTGCCCATTGAGACGCTGTAGGCCGCGAAGAAGGCCAGAATTACGAACCTGACAAAGAACATCCCTGACTCCGAAGTATTCGACTATGCGGCAATTTAACATCAACTCGCTACACAGCGAAGAGATCAGACCAACTTCGAAAGCCCCGCAGCCTCTTCAAGCCGGGACAGACGCCGCTCAAGCAGTTCGTCTGCCTTGCGCTTCTCCTCGATCATCGCGTCTGGAGAAAGCGGGGCATCGATCTCGCCCGCTCCCTCTTCGGCTTGGCCCTGCTGTTCTGCCATGGATCCTCCGTTAATCGTCTTCTTCTGTCAGCGCGGCCTCATCCAAGGCGAATATCACCTCGTCTACGAGACTCCTGGGCAAGGGCAGCGGGTGCACATCAAGCCAGTCAGTGATCTCCCGCGCAGATAGCCTCAACGGCTGCACTGCTGCTGCGCCAACGAGGTAGCGCCGGCCGCGGGCCGCATTTCGGAACGCGTTCAGCAGGCTGCCGGTGATCACATCCAGTTCCGGCTCATCCGGTACCGCAATCCGCAGCTTCTGGTAGATCAGGCTTCGCTTTGCGGTTCGCTGGCCCCATTCCCGCTCCCATTCGAAGCGGGCGACAGCTTTCCCTTGATCTCGTCCTGCTCTGTCCGGTTGTCGGCGGCAATGGCCGCGGCGCGGCGCAGAACGAAGTAGAAGAAGTCGGAGTCGCCGCGCAGCATCTCGGCGCAGATGTTCTCGCTGTAGGCCAGCGGCTTGCCGTTCTCGTCCTGGGCGCCTTGCCAGTCCTGAACGATGAACGAGGCCAGCAGCAGGCAGTGGTTATCGTGCTCGGTCTTTTCGCCCTCGATTACGCCCACCGCTTCCTGGCCGAACTGGGCATCGTTGCGGGCCAGGCGGCGGCGCATACGCTCCAGGGCGATCTGGTACTGCTGGTTATCCAGCGGCATCAGCAGAATCTTGGTATCGGCATCGAACTCTTCCCAGCGTGCTTCGGAGCTCTTGGTGGTGTCGATCTTTTTCAGCTTGAGAGCCATGAATCTTCCTCACGCCACGCCATAAAAAGGACCGCTCCGGGCGGCGTCTACCCGGAGCGGCCAAAGGTGATACGGGTTAAGCGGTGACAGTGATTGCCGAGGTGGCGGTCTTGGTCGGGTCCGAGACGCTGGTGGCGGTGATGACTGCCGAACCTGCGGCAACGCCGGTGACCAGGCCAGAGGAGCTGACCGTGGCAATCGATGGGGCCGAGCTGCTCCAGGTGACGTTTTGGGATGCACCAGATGGAAGCGCGGAAGCGGACAGCTGGCGAGTCGCTGCCACGGCAATCGAAGCAGTGGTCGGAGTCACCGAAACACTGGTGACTGGAACGAGCGGTACACGAGTGATCGTCGGGGCCTGCTTGGCGACGGTGTAGTTCAGCGTGACCTCGATCAGGTCGCGCTTGCCGCCGTTTGGCAGGTCGCCATCCACCTCAAGGGCCGGGAACGACAGGTCGTAGCGATTGCCAAGGCTGTCGGTAATTGGGAACTCGAGCTCGATAGTCTTGCGGCTGAAGGTGTTCTTCCAGATCTGCCAGGCTCGGTTCGACCAGGCCAGGGTAATGGTACCGGTGATGGCTGCCTCGGTGGCGATTTGAGCGCCGGGGCCGAGCTTGCCGTTACCGATGCAGCGCTGCGCCTGCAGGCTGTTGTCGAGATTGACGGTCAGCGCCGACACGCACGCCACACCCTCCAAGCTCTGGCCGTCCACAGTAATGGTGCCCACGTTCAGGTTCGACATGAACGGAGTGGTGGTCGGTGGGTTGATGGTACCGACAGTGCTGGTATCGCCGTCGGCATAGTCCAGGCCGGCCATGGTGAAGGTGGCGGTGATCTTGCCATCGGACGGGATGTCCAGGGCGAAGACCGAGGCGTGCATGCCCTTGAACAGGGTGTAGACGCTGACGTCGTTGAAGTTTTTCGCGATGGTGAAGGTACGGCGAGTGCTGCCCACGGTCAGGATGTCACCAGTCCAGGTGCCATAGAAGGCGGCTTCCAGCAGCTTATCGAAAGAACCGTAGGACAGCTCACCCACCAGGTCACCCTGAATGTCTGCGCTGGAGACTACCGAGCCCTGGCTGATGCGGGAGTCAGTGATCTCGTCGCTGACCTGTGTGTTCACGGTCGGCGACAGGGTGTTGCTGGTCAGGCGCAGGGTATCCCAGGCGCCGGTGGTTGGGGTGACGCCCGGGGTGACCTCGGGAATCAGATAGCTGGTTACGTGTGCGCCAGACGACATGCGAATGTCTCCTTTCTGCGGGCATAAAAAAGCCCGCACATGGCGGGCAGTATCGGGGTCTTGCAGGTCAGCCGGCGCGGAACCGGACGTTCACGTTGATCTGGTGGTAGCTCTCGAAGTCGCCTACCACCTGCTGGGACGCCTCAAGGCACTCAATATGGCCGCTCTGCCAGGACTGGAAATGTTCAGACAGGGCGTCGGCCAGCTTGTTGATGGCTGACAGCCCGGTTGATCGGCGGCAGAAGCACTGGATCACAACCTGGCCAGGACGGCGATAGTGCGGCTTTTCTGCCATGCCGGCGAACCCGGCCGTGGCGTACTGGATCTCAAAGGCGCACCAGAGGCCGGTGGCGGGAGGCTTGAACACCCCGCCATTCGGATACTCGGCGTTCGGGTACTCAATCCGCGCCTGCTCGATGCCGGTGAAAGACGCCATCCGGGCAGTGAGCGTCTTGCGGACTGTCTCGAAAGGTACGGTCATATCAGCTTCTCGGTGACGGCGATGAAGGAAATCCCGTACACGCCTTTGGGTGCCATGCGGCTGTATCCGTCAGGCGTGATCTTGACGCTTGGGCCGCTCGGATAGCCTCCGAACTCGATGATCTCGCCGTATACGCTGTTGTTCTGCACGAAGACCGTGCTGAAAGGTTTCAAATCGGTCAGGGCGGCACGGGCCGCGCTTCGGGTCTCGGTGCCGAGAATGTCCAGCTTGGTGTTGACGCTGTAGTCCTCTGCACCTATCGACACGATGTTGTTGGCCATGTAGTTGCCGCTGTCGATCGGCGCGCGGACTGTGATCTCCTCGACCAGCTCAATGACGATGCTGCGTTGCATCTCCACCAAGTCCTCTTCGACCTGGTCGGCGAACAGGACAGGTGACAGCGACCAGCCGGCCATTACGACCTCCTGAGTTGCAGGCGGTATGTGGCCGATGCTGGATCAGCCCGGGCCGTCTTGACTTCGTAGGTGAGCTGCTGCGTACGGTCCATAAGGTCAGGCGCTGTTACCTTGTGACCAACATCGGGCACATCGGTTATCTCATTGGCAAGAACCGTCAGGCGTAGGTCGCCGACCAGGATGTTGATGTTGTCGATCCGCCGGTCTTCGTAGCGAGACAGCACGCCACGGCCCGTGTACGTCACCGGCTGCGCCGTGCTGACCTCCTCGACCGGATCCCAGTCGCCAGGCCCCATGTACTCGCCCGTGAAATCCACGACCGCATCAGCCAAGTCTGTGTCGAAAGCCTCGGCCAGATCGGCTTGCAGCTCGTCGCGAAGTCCCATATCAGCCCCTCACGATCTTGGTCTGTCCACTGCTGTTCAGGTAATGCGCCAGCAGCGCCAGGGCGAATGACTCGCCAGCGCTGATGGTGCGCGAGGATTCGGAGTAGGTTTTGCTGCTAGACACCCCGTCAGCGTTTACCGACTTGGCCAGCACACCGGTTTCCTTCCTGCCGTAGATGTTGCCCGCCGCAGCCTCTCGGGCGATCTCGGCGCCTGCCTGAATCACGTCATCCGGTACCGGATCGAACTCAGGCAGGCCGAGATTGGTAAGCCAGGTGTTGGCCATCAGCACCGCCCGGGCCTTCTGGTCGTCGGGCGCCCAGGTCGGCCCAAGCAGGGCGTCTACCTGCTCGACGGTGATGTAGATGGTCATTACTTGGCCTCGATCAGCTTCAACAGGTCTTCCAAGCTGGCATCAGGGCTGAACTCGATGCCTTTGGCTTTCAGGGCATCCTGCAGCTCTGCTTTCTGCTTGGCTTGTTCCTCGGCCTTCTGCTTGGCCTCGGCCGCTGCTTTCTTGGCATCGGCTTTGCTCACCTTGGCCTCCTTCGAAGGCTCTGGATGCTCATAGCCCTCTGGCGCGAACTTGGCGTCGATGATCTTGTAGCCCTTCTGGCGCAGGTATTCCTTGCGCTCAGCGGTGACCGGGTGTTGCTCGTAGACGATTTTCTCTGGCATGACTGCCTCCTTGGAAAGCGCCCCGCAGGGCGCTGGACCGATCACTTGTCAGCGTCACCGATGGTGAGAACGCCTGCCGATGCTTTGATGCTGTTCGCCACCAGATCCCAGTTGGTCCCGGTCGCCAGCTCGGCGTTGGTCGGGGACTTGCCACCGTTGGTGGTATCCCAGGTGAAGCCCTTGAGGCCCAGACCGAAGGTGTAGTCGGCCTGCATGGTGGTCTCGATGCGCTCCTTGCCGTTGGAGGTTTCGATGTTGGTGATCAGGTCGGAACCATCCATAACCACCGCTGCGCCATCGGTCAGGCTCAGAACTTTCTGCTTGTCCGGGGTGCCGGCTTCGGACAGGGCCGGAGAGTCGGTGACGATCACCGCCTTGCCGAGGATGTCGACCACCTGGACGCCGGTGAAGGTGAACAGGCGCTCGGCGTTGACCAGGTTCTGGCCAATCAGCTTGTGGTACATGGCGCCGTTCATGACCTGGGCCACCAGGCGCTGCGAGGCATCACCGAACAGGGCGTGGGCGTTGTTGATCGCGCCGTAGCTGACACCAGCGGTGGCCGATACGTCGTTGGTTGCGCCAGGCTGGTTGCCGATGGCGGCCACGAGGGCTGCAATGGCGGTGTTCAGCTGGTCGGCCATGATCGACTCGGACAGGTTGCGGCTGATGACTTCCAGCGCTTCTTCCGGGTTCTTCTGCACCCAGGACAGCTGCGACGGCTCCCAGATGATCGGACCGAAGCCGCCGGCGATCTTCACGGAGTCGTACTGCTTCTGGGACAGCGGGGTCGATGCCTGCGCGCCGTTGGCTGCATAGCGATCAACGCGGCGCTGGGCACCATGCAGGCCAGCCCAGAACGACTCTTGCAGGAAGTCGCCGTCGATGCCCTGGGTGGTGAGGCGAATCGCGCCACGGGACGAGGCGTTGAACTTCTCAACGTCCTGAGCCAGCGTCTCGATGGTGGTGCGCTTGAGGTATTCGTTGAACACCTTCATGTTCGAAAGAGACATATCGTTTCCTTATGCGTCTGCGGTCATGGCCTTGATGGCTTCCAGGCGCGATGCCTTGTCGCCGCCAAGGTTTCCCTTGGCTGGTGGCTTGTGACCATTGTTCGGATTTGCCCCGGTGCCTTGAGCACCAGAGCCTTTGAGGATGTGATCGCGGTGCGGGTACTGCGAGACGAGGGTTTCAAGCGCTTCGTTAAAGTCGGCCAGCTCACCCGGGCGGCTGCGGCTGAAGATCTTCTGGCCCTGGGCGTCGTAGGCGACGACCTTGCCTTCCTCGATCTTGAAGCTGTTGCCGAAGGTGGCCTGCACCATGTCGGCCGGTACTGCCATCTTCTCGGCGATGTACTGAGAGCGGGCGAAGCTGCCACCGATTTTCTCGGCATACAGTTGCTGCTCGAAGGTCTGCGCCTTGCCGTTGGCTTCATCCAGCTGGGTCTGGAAGGCTTTGCTGATTTCGCCCTTCACCTTCTCGATCTCGCCGGCATCCACCAGCTTCTTGGCGTCGAGGTTGGCGACGATTTCCAAGGCTTTGCGAGCGGCTGCAGCGTCTTCGATGCCCTCGAAGGCCTTGGCGGTCTTCTCGAATCCATCGGCACGCTCGCGGTGCGACTTGGCCTCGGCGTTCAGGCGGGTGATGGTGTTACGGGTTCCAGCTGCGTCGAAGGCGACTTCTTTGCCATCGTCCTCCACGTAGACCGGCTTCCCGTCTTCGATCACCGCATACTGCTTGCCATCCACTTCAACAGTCTTGAGTTTCATGTCGTCTCTCTGGGCCATCCGGCCGTTGTCGGGTCATCCGACCCAGTTGCGCCCCGTCCATCCGAACCGCAGGCATTAAAAAGCCCCGCACTTGGCGAGGCTCTTGAATTCGGCGCCACGAAACGGCGCATGTGTTTTTTGTGGCGCGGGCTAAAGCAGGCGCTCATGAAGCTCGTCGAGCGTCAAGAACTTGCCTTTGTCATTGTAGAAGTCCTGCAGCTTAAGCTTGTCCTGGCGCATCAGCTTCCCGCGCTCGGGGCCGAGGATCTCGTCCTGGCGGGCGGCAGACTGTCGGGCAAGCCATTCGGCGTAGGTCGTCTGCTGCGGCACCTGGCCATCCATCGTCGCCCGTGTCGCCGTGTCGCTGATCCCGAGCGAAAGCGCGCTCTTGAGGATCGGCAGCTTGGTCGAGCGGCAGCAGAAGTGGATCCGCCCGGGACCGGCCAGCCAAGGCACCTTGTGGCCAATAGACTGGTAGGTGCCCAGCGTGTACGGCAGTCGGTCACGGATGCGGCAGGTGGTCGATGTCCGACTATCCAGCGTGGACAGCCACTCGACATGGCTGATGATGTCGCTGTTAGCCTCGAAGGCCTTGTCGCTAGCCGTTTCAGCCGTGTGCGACACGGCGGAGCGCACGACCGCTTCCACTTCGCGGCGCGGCTTCTGCAGTATGCCGTCAGCGTACTTCTCCGCCTTGGTGCCCATGATCGTGCGAACGATCTCGGCAGTAGTGCGCCCCTCCACAACGCCAGAGCGCACAGCGTTGCGTATCAGCTCCTTCCGGTCTTCCTCAATGCCGTCCATCCACTCGGACAGCAATCGCCCTTGAAATGGCCTTGCAGCGGCCTGCGCCTTCACCTGGCTGAACTGGGCAACCTGAATCGGGAACTTGGCCTGCACCAGGGCTGGGACGATGGATTGAAGCAGGCCCTGCTGATAGGCGATCTCGTACGCTGCCACGCCATCCGTGACGCCAAGCATGGCCTGGCGAATCTGAGTGAACGTATCGCTGTTCAGCTCGATCACGCGGGACAGCGCAGCATCAACCGCGGCCGCGCTCAGGTCGGCGCCCAGCGAGTCAATGGCGACGATCAACGCCGCCCTGATCTCGGTATCGTTGCCGTTGAGTATCTTGATGATGGCGACAACCTGACTGTTGCTCAGCCGGGACAGATCAACCTCATGCCCGATCAGTTCATCAACTAGCCTTTCGTTTGCCGTCTTCATCAGATCATCCCAAGCGCAGGCCCCTGCTCAGCGATTCGGGCCTTTTCGTCTTCCCAGTTGTATTCGTCGCTGATCACGCCACGGCGCTGCATCTCCGTGAACAGGGTCTCGTTCGAGATCTGCCCGGAGTTGGCCATGGATACCAGGGTAGGCAGCGAGACCTCAGGCATATAGTCCACGTCGAAGTTGCCGCGCATCTCGACCGTGCCGCCGTCGCCAATGGCGCGGTAGTCGGCCATGAAGTCGAGCAGCTGCCCGAGACAGTCTCCGAACTGGTGCGCCATGCGGGCCAGCGGGGACAGCTCCTGCGCCGCCTCTTCCTCAGCCTGGGTCGCGGTCTTGGTCGCGGCCTTATCCGGGGTGAGCAGCTTGGCTCCGGCCATCCGCATCTCGTCGAGCAGGTCAATCAAGGCCTGCCGACCTGCGCCGACTGCCGCCCCGGTGTGCTCCACGTACTTCATGTCGCCATCTTTGGGCAGATCGGTCAGCGAGCCGGTGCCCACTTTGAATTCTGGTGGCACCAGCTTGCCCTGGGCGTCGTACTGTGCCTGGAGCCCGATACGGACCAGAATCGGCACTCGGATGACGTGCAGGATGTTGTCCTGGTCGCTCTGGCTCTGCCAGTGCTTGACGTTCAGATGGGCCAGTTCCAGCAGCGGCGGCTTGGCCGTCATGAATCCGGTGCGCCCGGTGTAGAACGTCACCCACGGGATGTAGGCCAGGCTCGTGACGCCTTCGTCGTAGACCGCCCACGTAGCATCGTTGTTGGCGGCACGATAGGTGCGCCACAGCCCCGGCTCAAGGACGCGGATCTGCAGAACGACCTCTACGCCGAACTCGCCATCCTCTTCCTCGACCGCCTCGATATAGCGGATATGGGTCAGGATTCCGCCTTTGGACTTCCAACCCAGCACCTGCTCGCCCTTGACCATGACGGCATACGGGCGAACGCCAGCGGCGCGCTCTTCTGCCTTGGTGCGCCCTGCCTCAGTGGCGGGGTGATCAACAAAGGCGTGGCACAGACCGTGACTCAGGCCGTTACGGAAGAACTCAACAGCCCAGTTGTTCAGGTCGTCGCCGGCCAGGTCGATGTCCTGCGCCATCTCGGCAATCTCTGCCGGCACGTCGTCGCCCAGCTGTAGAGGCTCAGCAAAGACTCGGGAGGTCATGTTGCTGACCGTCTCAGAGTAAGCCGGCAGCAGAGTGGACTGCGCCAGGCGTGACTTGTAAACGTCATCATCCTCGGCCGGATACTTTGGCAGAAGAGCCGGACCAGCCGCACGCATCGCCAGCGTCCCTCCCATGAGCGGCGAAATCACCGCCCAGTATCGGCGCATCTCGTCGACAGCTGGCAGGGTGAAGCTCGGGTTATCGCTCATGCTTACATTCTCAGGGATTGGGTCATTACCAGCGCCACATTGATCGGGAATCGCTGGACGACGAAGTAGCCGAATGCGTCGGCAGGGTCTTCGGTGCCGTCCTTTGCCGGCTCGCCGTGTTCGTTGTATGCCTGCTGCTCGAGGATTTGCGTGGTCTGTGGGCAGCGGTCGGTGTTGATGAGCAGCGATCGCTCACCATGGCCGTTCAGGAACTGGGCATTGACGGCCAGCACCCTGTCACGGACCAGTGGGTTCGAGGGGTTTACCTGAACACCGAAACCAGCCTGCCGCAGCAGTGCATGGTCCGACTCGCTGCCGTTGACGCTCTTGCGGTTCTTGCCGCTGGCATCCGGGTAGATCGTGATGCTGCGATCTGGGTACCGAGCCTTGATCGCCGCGACCATCGCAGGCGTATCGAACAGCTTGGTGAACTCGTCCAGCATCAGTGCCCTGCCCTCGCGCATCACGAACACGCAAGCGGCCATGCGGTTGATGTTGAAGTCCATGCCGATGTGCAGCGGCTCGCCCGGGCGAATCACCTCATCCGTGTGATTCAGCCGCCGGCAGAAGTTCGGGTAAACGCAACCAGAGGTCAGGTTGACGAACTTCCCGTCGATGTATGCATCCACCAGGTTCGCTGGGTAGGACTTGCGCAGCGATGGTATGTAGTCGAGCGGCAGGTTCTTGGCGTTGTCCCGCGTTGAGGCGTGGACGATGCCATACAGGCCGGACTGCTCAGGGTCCTCGGCGATCTCGCGGACGAACTTGCGATAGACCCAGTTGAACCCCTCCGGCGTGGTTGTCACATCCACCGTGTTCTCGCTGCGACTCGGCCAGACGGTCGACATCCGCGCAATGATCTTCTTCCACGCGCTGTCAGCCTTCTTGATCGGCATGCAGTCGATCTCATCCACCAGGGCATGGGCAATGTTGAAGCCCACAATCTTGTGCGGGTGCTCCATGCTTTTGCAGATGATGGTGGATAGAAGCCGACCTCGGCGGTCGCGCAGGTGCACCCGCTTGTTGCTCGGCACAATTTCCGCGACCAGGCCGAACGCCTCAGCAACGACCGGAATGGTGTCGTAGAAGATGTCCGCGATGTGCGGGTACGTCGGCGCGAAGTAGCCTTGGGGGATTCTCGGGTGCTCCAGCGCGTTGATGCACATGCGCACGCAGCCGACGAACGTCTTGCCGCTACGGTAGCCGCCCACGAACGCAGAGAACTTCTTCGGGTGGCTGATGAATTCGAACTGGGGCTTATTCAGCTTCAGGGTTGCTTGCATCTTCAACCCCAATGATTACTTGCTTGGGCTCCGGCACATCCTTGTCGGGATCTGCCAGCTCGCGCTGAAGCTTCTGGATGTTTAGCCGCTTGATCTCATCGTCCAGCGACTTATCAGGCTCGACCTTGCGGTTTACATATACATCCCCGACTTCCTTGGCGACCTGCTCAAGGATTTGCAGGGCCAGTCCGTAGTTGCGCATGCCTTCGACCTTTTCGGCCATCCTGCCCAGCGCACGCAGCCGGTAGGCTCGGTTGGCAATGGGGATGTCGGCCGTCTCGGCTGTGAACCGCTCCCGGCATGCGTGGAACATGTCCGCCCAACGCTTGGCCAAGCCGCGCCCGGCGTACTTGGTTGGGTCATGCCCCTCGCACACCTGGCGACTGACATCTACCCCGAATTCTTTCTTGACGGCCTCCACCACCTGGCTGGGTGTATCGAAGCAGGCCAGAGCCTGAACAATGAAGGCTTTGACCTCGCTTCGTAGTGCTGCCATGTGAATGTCATCCGTCAGGACCTGTCAGGATTCAGGCCGACTTGAGCAGGCAGGTTCCACAGGCCCTCGCAATGTTGATCTTGGCCACCTCAGGCGGCCGGCTTGCAGCGTCGATCAGCTGCTGTACGTCTTCGCTGGCACCGTAGCGGCGTACCACGCCGACGAACTCCTCCACATCGTGTGAGCGGATCGTCAGGCTGGGCAGCCCGTCCTGGGTGAACTTGGGCGCGCCGTACTGATCGAGCTTCTGGGCAATGTGGTACAGCTCGTGCTCGATGAGCGCACAGAGCTCGGTGTCGGTGCACTGGGAGCAGTAGTCGGCGGCTAGGGTGATGACGAAGCCCGGAACCTCGCCGAACCAGTCGATCATCTGTTGCTCTTGCCGGGCCTTCTGCCACCCGCCAGCACGAAACATCACAGCCTCGGCCTGACCTACCACGGTTCGCCCTTGCTTCTCGAAGCAGGCTGAGGCCCAGAGGAATCGCAGCGGCGCGTCGATCAGGTGTGCATGGTCAGGGTTATGCAGCTCGCCACCCTCGCTGAGGATCGCTGCCTGCACCCATTCACCCACCTCGGGCGCTGGCTGAAGCCTGGTTCCGAGCATCGATAGCTCGGTCAGCTCAAGGAGATCAGCCGGAGGAACTGGCCTTTCCATGCTGGTCAATCCTCATAGTCCGAACCTTGCCGCCGGTGTAGATATCCCGCTTCATCGCGGCGCGCACCGCTTCTTCGGCACTTGCGCCCATGTCCATTGCTGCCAAGGCATAGGCCGAGCCGCTACCGATCGCGTCAGGGTTGGACGGGTCGAGGTCCTGCCGCCATACACCGGTCTTGTCGTCATGGCCCACCATCTGCAGCCTGCCGCCATCCACCACGTATCCCGAGCACTCGACAGGTACCGGCGATGGCGTGCCGAAGTAGGCAGCAATCAGCGCCTTCTCGTCGCACACGGCACCGGACAGGAAGAAGCTGACGCCATCCACAACGGTGAGCTTTTGGCAGTCATCGGAAACGATGGAGCCACTGCGGGTCTGGCGTGAGTCGTAGGCGATAACGCCATCCTTGTAGGCGATGGTGGTCATTCAGGATGAACCTCGATCTTGAGGCCGCGCCCCACCCAGTAGCTGAAGCGCTCAGGGCATGGCTCTCGGCCAGTCAGCCGGGCCATGACGAGGACGCCGGCCAGGTAGTACTTGAGCCACCACTTATGGCGGCAAGCGATGCGCACGGTGACCGATGACATTTGCCTGTCCTCGCGCCACGAAACGGCGCATCTCGAATTTGTGGCGCGCTACCCAGCCTGGAACACATGGCCGCGCCGGGCTACCGCATACAGGACAATGCCCAGCTTGAGGCTCACGCCGTAAAGGGTGGGCACATGGCCGTTCATGGCCAGGACGAACGAGCCGAACGCGCCGATGGCCACCAGGTAGAAGGCGACGGCCAGCAGTGGCGCATCCATTGGCCTGATCCGGCGCAGGTAGTCGCACGCGGCGATCACCACCAGCACGCTCAGGAAGGCATTGGCGCCGATCAGGACTGAAATCAGGGTCGAGCTCATCAGGTAGCTCCTTTGGCTCCGAACGACCCCACGAGCGACTTCAGGACTGGGATGATGTTCATTGCCAGAAGGCCTATCAGAAAGGCCACGCCGTATTGGGTTTCTCCGCTCGTGCCGAGGCTGAAGTAGCTGATGGCAAGCGGGGTGCAAAACACTGCTGAAGCGAAGCCGGTGAAGAAGGCGGCGACCGCCTGGCCCCGGGTGAGTCCGCGCAGGAAGGTCAGCGAGAGGATCGCTCCTGCGAAGCCGCCAATGATCACGCCGTACTTCACCAGCAGGACGCCGGCAGTCGTGCTTGCTGGTTCGGCCATGAGTGGTTCCTAGAAGAAAAGGCCCGGAGGGGAGGCCCTATTGAGGGACCGGGCAAAGGTGCGGAGCAGCACTTAACGAATCGAATTTGGAGCGGGCAGAGGGAATCGAACCCTTCTCTGCTCAGCTTGGAAGGCTGGCGGCAAACCTTCTGCTTGCCCGCTTTGTGTGGGTCTCTCCCCACCTGTCCGCCGAAGACCATTGCAGCGCTGGCACCCCAATGCACCAGTCTCGCCGATCCGGTCACGCGCCACCCTGAAAGCATGTGAGGTCAGGGTGCGCGGGCTGCCGGTGTTTTTCCGTACACCACACTACCGGCTAGCAGTGTCCAGGCTGTCCCGTTAGGGCCTGCCCTGGCTGCAGTTGCGTTTCTTGCGGGCACAAAAAAGCCCAGCACTTGGCCAGGCTTTTGATTGGTGTTTGCCGAAGGCAAAACTGTAACAATGGCGATACGGTATCACCAGCCGAACGGGAACGCAATAGGGCCTCAAGCGGCCCTTTTCATTTCGTAGATTGCGGCTGCTACCGGGCTCAGTGCCTCCTTGTCCAGATCCTCACAGCAGTCGAAGGCCAGGCGGACGAATCCGGCCCAATCCCTCTCCCAGTTGGTCGACTCAAGCTTGACGTCGTAGTGCGCGACCATCCACGCACGGAAGCCCTCAGGCGACTCCAGCGGATCGCCATTGGCCGACTGGCCGCCCTGGTGCATGTACCGGTACCGGGCCATAACGCCCTTCACGACGTACTCCAGCTTCTCCCGCTTGGCTGCGGTCATGCGCGGCGATCGCTGCTGCACCATCAGGAATACGACCTCCTCCGCCGTTTCCTTGTCGTCGACATCCAGCCGGGGCGCGTACATGAAATGCCCGAAGGCCTTGACGTGCGGCTTGAGCTTGTCGATTGCCGACTGCACACCACCGGCCAGGGCCTGGTGAACCGCATGGCTAGCCTTTCTCTGCTTCTCGGTGGTCTGCACCATCGCTCCCAGCAGGCCGAGCTGCTCGATGAATGAACCCTGGCTGTCCCAGGACGTGTACAGGCAGTCATGCCACGCTTGCCTTGCGCTGTTCAGTTGCATGCCTTCCCCCTCTTCTCCGCCCGGCGCACCAGGAACTCTTCCGCATAACGCTTACGGCGCACTGCGCCCGCCCAGGACAGCGCCACACCACCCACCACCATGAGGGTGGCCAAAATCAGGAATCCCCATGCTGGTGTCATGCTGCCGCCCTCCTCAGGTCTTTGAGCTTCTGCCTGTACAGGGCCTTGATGGCCTGCAGGTCTTCGATGGTCAGGCGCTGGGGCTTATGAGACCCTTCGAGCCATTCAACTTGGTCGGCGCCGATGCGCTTCACCAGGCGAATGCGGTACTCGACCGCGTTACCCGACAGGTTTCGGTTGCACTTCACGCACTGCCGGTGGACGTTTAGCGGCTCGAAGCGCAGCTCCGGGCAGGCGCCCACCGACCGGTAATGGCCGGCGTCCCAGCGGCTGCCGGTGATGAGGTCGTGGTCGCTCGGCAGCGAGTCGCAGCTGATGCACGGCAGGCCGGCGTCGCGCTCGCGGATGTAGGCGTTGAACGCGGTCTGGGCCTCGGCCATATGCTCGCGGCGGGTCTTCAGCTTCTCCCGGCGCTCCTGCAGGTCCTGGCGGGCCTGCTTCGTGATGGCCTTGGCCGCGACCTTCTGCAGCTTCGGGTCTTTGGCCATGACCAGAGCGCAAGCGTGGCTGCACACCTTCTGCGTGGTCATGGCCGGCTTGAAGGGCTTGCCGCAACCTGGCGCCTTGCACTTCTTCGGCTTGATCTCCTTGGCCAGTGTCATGCCGCCTCCTCGCTCAGAAGGTCGCTGAACACCACGCCCTGCGGCGCGAACTCGGCCACGATGCGGTCGGTGTACTCGCAGCCCTGGGCCCGGTCGAACAACCGGGTCACCGGGAAGCCATCCGGCCCGAACATGGCGCACGGCCCCATCAGGCGCAGCTTCACCTCATACGGCAGGTGGATGAACGACTCGGCCCAGCCGGTTCGGAACTCCTCGCAACCAGCGCGCATGATCGGCACGCCGAAGTGCAGCTTGCAGTACCGGCGGACATCCTCGATGTCGCCCATCTCGGTGCTCTTGGCGATGCGGTCGTACATGGCAAACCACAGCGCGTTCTGGTCCAAGGTGCGGTCCTTGCCTGGGCGCATGCTGACTACGACGAACTTCTTGTCGCGGAATAGGCGGGTGAGCATGGTCACGGCCTCGGATAGCTTGGCCTGGCTGTTGACGCTGATTTTCTCAGTCACGGTTCGCCTCCTTCACCCAGCGGCGCATTGACAGGTCGCAGCCCATGGTCAGGCAAACGCCATTGGCCATGCCGCGGTGAGTAGCACGCCGGCCGCAGCCACACCCGCACCGGCGGCGCGACTTCGAGTCGACTGGCTCGTGGTAGCAGATCTGACCCAGCAAGCCGCCGACCTGGCCCCAACCATCCATGCCGCCACGCATTGCAGCGGAACGGGCTGCAGGGGACATGCTGTTCAGGTTGGTCATGGAGCCACCGCCAGGCCCTGGGCCTCGATGGATTGACGTCCGTGGTTCACATGGAAACCATTTGCGGCCTCAAAAGACTTCTTGGCGCAGGCAGCCTCAAAAAAGTCCGTGTAGTACCCGAGGTGCATGGATTCCCCGGCAATGCAGCCATAAACCCGGTAGCGCCCTCGACGATCAATCGAAACGCCGGGCACGCCGGTCTTGTTGTTGCGCTGCGCGGGCTTGTTTGTCCCGCTCTCTGCCATATCAACAATCCGAAGGTTGCTGATCGTGTTGTTGAGTCCGTTTCCATCAATGTGATCCAGATAACCCGCAGGCCACTCGCCGTAGTGAATAGCCCAAGCCACACGATGGCCGTAGAGGTGCACCTGCTTCCCGGCAATGTTCATCACCAGCACGCGATAGCTGGTAACGCTCTTTGGGTTGAGGGAAACGCTGCCGGCTTTCTTCCCAGCGTGCTTGCTATTCCAGGTCGAGAATGCCCGCTGAGTGGCGAAGTGGCTCCTTGGCCGCTCACGCCATACCAGATCACCTACATCGTCAATCTCCAAGCACTCCGCCATGTAGCGCACATCAGGTGTTGCCCACTGCTCGCGCATCTTGTTGGTGTCCATCAGTGCTTCTCCTGCATGGCCTTGCCAATGCGCGCAAGTGTTTCGGTAATGGCGCGTCGCACGTATGCCGCACGCTCAGCCTCATCGTCAGATGCCTGCCATGCCTCGGTGATTACCCAGGTCAGGTCCAGGCCAGGCCGGCACAGAGCGAGGCGGAATGCATCACCGTCGTCTTCCAGTGGGTTCCAAGGCTCGAACCCGGACGGGTTGCCGGGCTCTACCTCAATCCCGAAGGTCGGCCCGTAAGCCAGACTGTCGTCGTACCAGCGGACAACGTAGCCAGCAGCCTTGGCGGCCATCTCCAGCAATTCGCGATCTGTCATGGTCATCACTTGCGCCCCTCAATCCGGTTCAGCACCCAGGTGACCGGGATCGCGGCGAGCAGCACCACCGGCGTGATATAGATCCCGAAGCGCACAGGCTTTGGTAGATCCAGCGACATGGCGAACTCGCACCACAGATAGGCCATCACGGAACCCAGAACGATCACCGACGGAGCTAGGACGATCATCAGCACAGCTTTCAGATAGGTACGCATCACACCCCCTCCCCGGCCGGCTGCCCGGCGCGCTTGATGTTCAACTTGGCCAGCAGGCTCATGCGGCACCTCGCTGCGCAACGCGGAATTGCTGACGATCGAGAAACGATTTGATGGCGGACTCGCACGGGCTTGGCGCCGGCAACCTGGCCATGCGCTCGGCATTCACCGGGGCGTGACCTTCCCGCAGGATTTTTTCCATCTCAGGTCGGTCGGCACGGGACAGGAAGAACTCTTCAAGCATGTCGCCGATCGGCCGAACCCAGTCGTAGCCGTCAGGCCGTGCCGCACGAATTATTGCGAGCCACATGCCCGGGCAAAGGAAGTCGCGGATGACCTGGTGCAAGTAGTTCGGTGACAGATTCCCAGTCCAGCCACTGGCGCCTCGCACGAGGAAGCCGCAATTACAGATTCCACGATCGTCAGCCTGAGGCAGGCCGACCAGGAAGATGACCTCACGTCCAGTGCGCGCCATGACAGCCTCAGCCTTCTTGACTTCCTCAGGGGTCGGCGCCTTGCCCTTTACCTCCAGATACACGCCAACATTCGGCAGCCAGAAATCGGGCAGGTAATAACCGTCGTCGACTCGGACCAGATCAGGCTCGTACAGGTAGAAAATCCCGGCAGCCTCCATCACCTTGACCCACATGAGTTCGGTGTAGGAGCGAAGGCGGTAGCCCTCATGGTGGTAGATCGTTCTGCGCTCTTTCATCAGAAGTTCACCTTCACGACGTTTTCTTGTTTGGCGCGGCTGGCCAGAGGCATGAAGCGGGATCGGTCGCCCTGGAAGGCGGTGTGCACGCTGCCGATCTCACCGTCACGGTTTTTGCGGATCAGGATTTCCCCGATACCCTTGTCCTGGGTGTTCGGGTGATACACCTCGTCGCGGTAAACAAACATCACGATGTCGGCGTCCTGCTCGATAGCCCCGGACTCGCGCAGATCGCTGAGCACCGGTCGCTTGTCCGGGCGCGCCTCGCAGCCGCGGTTGAGCTGGGACAACACGATTACGGGACAGCCAAGCTCGCGAGCCAGCAGCTTGATCTGACGCGACATGGCGGTAACGTCCTCGGTGCGCCCCTTACCCTCACCTTCCATCAAGCCGAGGTAGTCGATCACCACCAGGCCAAGGCCGCCCATGCGGTTCGCGTAACGGCGCGCAATGGAGCGGACGCGAGGCATCGTCATCACCGGAACGTCAGAGACGCAGATCGGCGCGTCACGCAGCTTGAGCGTGGCGGCCGCCAACTCCACCCGGTAATCAGCTGCACATACGCCCGTTTTGAGCGATGGCAGCGGGATACCACCGACAGCTGCAATCAGGCGGTCCATGAGCTGGGTCTTGGTCATCTCCAGGCTCACCACCAGCACCGGCTTTTGCTGGGCAATAGCCACATCTGCGGCAACATTCATGGCGAGCGTGGTCTTGCCCATGGCAGGGCGACCAGCAACCACGATCATCTGGCCCGGTTTAAGGCCCTGTGTGAATTTATCGAGGTCAGGGATACCCGACCCTAGGCCATCCATCAAAACGCCGTTCTCGTAGCGATCCAGGCGCTCCTGAAGCACCTCCACATGCTCGGCCATGATGTCGCCGATCATTTGGCACTCACCATCGTTGCCGGATGCGTCAAGGCCGAGCACGATCGACTGGGCCAGCGAGATCTTGTCCTCGATGTCGGCCTGCTCGTGCGCCACTTCGTTGATACGTTCGGCAGCAGCGGCGAGCTGCCGGCAGATGGCTCGTTCACGGATGATCTGGGCGTAGGCCTTGGCGTTGGCCACACTCGGCGTATTCGCCTGGATCTCGCCGGCGTATGCCAGCGTCCGGGTACCGCTGGGGAGCTCAGCGCGGCGGTCGCTCAAGGTGATCACATCGACCGGCTTGCCATCGGCATGCAGTTCAAGGATCAACCGGTACAGGTCGGCGTTGTCATCCCAGGCGAATGCTTCGGGCGCGAGGGCGTCGGACAGGACATCGATCAGGTGCGGCTGGCGAAGCATGGCGCCGATAACGCCGTGTTCAGCCTCAAGGCTGTGAAGTTCGTTCATTGCGCAGCCTCCGAGATCTCGCGGAACACAGCGCGGCTGACCAGGGCCTCTAGTCGCGGCTGGACGTTCTGACCACGGAAGAACACTTGGTTGCGGTTATTGGCCTTCTGGAAGAACCCGAGCCAGAAGCCCTGCCCACTCTGGTGATCAGGCGACTCGTTCCAGCGCTCTGCGATCATGCTGCGCAGAACCTTGTCGCTCTTCACGGTCACGGCTGGCAGGTTCGGGCAGACCCGGTGGTACAGGTCGATGATCTTGTCCACCGGCACGCCAGCCTCGCTGGCACCGTTCGGGCTGCGCTTGAACGCACGGCCCAGCCAGTTGACCAGAAAGCGGCGCCAGTCCTTCTTCGGCTTGCTGCCGCTGGCCCAGGCTGCCGCACGCTTGATCTCCGCTTCCACGTCGATCGGTGCATAGGCCTCTGCCCATTTGGTGATCAGGGTGGCGTCGACTTCGAAGTCTTCGCCGGTGAACACAACCTGCTTGGCGTCCGACTGAGCGGTCTCCGCCCCCTGGGGGGCAGTAATCTGTTCCGTAGGAACAGTTACTAGGGGTTTTTCTTTCGTATAAAGAAGGGAGTCGTCGGAAATTGGTAGTTTCGTTACGTTGTCGGAATTACCAATTTTGGTAGTTTCGACTGATTTTGGTTGAGTCGATTGCTCTTTTTTCGGCTCTTTGTACACCCATTCAGACGGCGAGCAGATGCCGATTTCACCGCGACTGCCGCCAACTCGGTACAGCACTCGACGAGCCAGCAGGCTGCTGATCGCACGCGAAACGTGCGCAGGCAGGATGTTGGTCATCTTGGCCACTTCGTCGGCAGTAATGCGGCGCTCCGTCAGGTTGTAGCCGATCACCAAGCGAGCAATCGCATGGATAGTCTTGAACTCAGCTGGCGACAGGTGAACCGCTGCCAGAGCGTCCATCAGCTGATTGTCCATCCGGGTAAAACCCCCGGCTGATTTGAAGGTGAGGACGTTACTCATGGGCTGCTCCAGGGCGCGGGGCAGCCAGGAACGCATGCAGGTGCTGCAGGCATTCACGGACGAGCTGTCGTTTGAATTGGCGCGAATACTGTACGCGGACCAGCCGAGCGGCGTTCACGGCCGACTCGAAATGACCTCGCGCCACGAAATCGTGGTTCGCATTTTGTGGCGCGAGCGCCACGGTATTGCTTTGGGTGGTCTGATGCATATATGATGACCTCACACAAGCGTTACGAATGCAGTACAAGAAGCCGGTCTAGCCACCGGCTTTTTTGCGTCTGCGTTTTGGGTAAGTGGTGCTTTCAACGACAGTTCCTCATGAGTCCCTCAGGGGCTTATAAGCCCTTGCGAAACGACCGAACGTTGCTTCGGCCAGGCTCTGTTCTCGTCATTCGGTCGAGAGCCTCATTGATGATTCGTGCCGCCAGTTGCTCAGGGGTTAAGCCCTTCTGCCTGGCGAGATACGCCAGATCCGAATTGCCCTTCCCGTCGAGCTGGATCTCCAGCTCTTTGCTTTCTGGCACAGGGCCTCCTCGGCCACTTCAGGCCACGTCAGTGTTCGCGTTAAGCTCTTGCATCATCTGGTCGAGACCGCGCTCCAGAATCTCCCTGGCGAGCACAGCCTTTTGCGTGCGCTTGAATCGAGCCATGGCCGAGAGCAGATCGTCGGCAGCCTCATCCAAGCGAACCTTGGTGGGCTTGTTGTGCAGGTGGTCGGGGTCGAAGTACGACACGATTGGTTCCTTGTGATTGAAAAGTGGTTAGGCGGCGGATTTCTGAGATGGGAACGGACGCTGCTCCTGGGCAGTAACCTTCCCGTCTTCATCAACGGTCACGTAAACGTCACGGCCAACGCGAATAGCCTTGCTCAGGCCTCCTTGCGTACAGCCGAGCATCTGAGCGGCTCGTGTATGGCCGTGCTCTTTTGCGAATTCGGAAAGTGGGATTCGGCGCATTGCGGCGTCCTCAACAGTGGCTCTACGGGCTCAGTATGACCGGCGGTATTGTTACTCGTCAATACCGCCGCTATTGGTGCCATCAATACCGGTGGTCATATCATTCGCAAATGACGAAAAACTCTCGAAAGGTCCCGCTTGCTGATTGGCAGCTGGAGGACAGCAAGCGCCTGAAAGCGCTTTACAACGCGAAGCGCGCAGAGCTCGGACTCACACAGGATCGAATCGCTGCTGAGCTTGGCGAGGGCGTCACCCAGGGCGCGGTGAGCCACTTCATGAACGGGCGAACGGCGCTGAGCCTGCGCGCTGCCGTCGTATTTGCGAAGGCGCTTCAGGTCCCAGTCTCCGCATTCAGTCCCAAGCTTGCCGGCGAACTGGATTTGATGCGCGCAGTGCCTGGAATTGGTGCCGTAATAGGGGCCGCGATTGGTGCTGCCACCGGTCTCGAGAGGGCTCATGCACAGGTCTCTGCTGAAACCCCTCTCCCGGAAGGATCCGACGAGGATGACCTTGATGGTAGGTACGCTTACATCCCGCAATACGATGCGAAGGCTGCTGCGGGCCTGGGCAGCGAGAACCCGCACGTAGAAATCCGCTCAACCCTGGCATTCAAGCGCGAATGGCTGAGGGTAAAGGGCGCAAAGCCTGACCAGCTCATCGTGATCTATGCAGAGGGCGAGAGCATGTGGCCGACCATCAACGATGGCGACGTTCTGCTGGTTGATCGGTCCCGCATCGATCCAGCTGATGGCCAGGTGTTCGTCTTGGCTGGCACTGATGGCGCGATCGTGAAGCGACTGATCCAGGGTCCGCTGGGCCAGTGGGTTCTGCGCAGCGACAACGACGACAAAGAAGAGTATCCGGACCGTTACCACCTGCGTAGCAATGGAAATGAGCACCGGATCATCGGAAAGGTTATTTGGCGAGGCGGGGACCTCTAGCTCATGGAATACAAAGCTGGCGACCAGTCATGGCCTGGCGACTTCGTCACAAACTTCATGTTTGTCGCGACCATGCAGCTTCGGACGCCGTATTGCGTCCTTGAGCGCCATGGCGAGACCTATTGGGATCGATCTGCGCCGCCTCCGATCTTCGTCAGCGAGGAATGGCAGGGGATTTGGGTTCCGCAGACGGAGTTGTCTGATCGTATGGCGCCATTCTCAAGCATGGCGTCGGAGATTGGACCAGTTCCGACCTATGGAAGCGACTTCCACCGGTTTCTGCTCTCGATCCGACAGATAGCCGAAGGTATTGATGCCCCCGATAGGCGTTGCGCAGCCATCTTGCAAGAGTGTCACAGGCAGCCTTGGGCCGAGATCGTCGAGAAGCTCGGCGGCGCCGAGAAAGTCTCAGATAGGTTTTCCTGCGACATAAAGAAGGCATAGCCATGCCTCTAACCAAGCTCAACCAAGAAACCACTAGGAAGAACCATGGCAAGTGATGTAACTACCCAGGAATTCATCCGGTTCTTAAATGCCACCAGGGCGCAATCAACATGCCCGGCATGTGGAAAATCGCCATCCAAGTGGGGACTGTTCTCCAGTAACTGGGAAGGAAACAATGCCGCTGGTGATGAGCCGGTCATGGAGCTTCTGTTTCACCGCTTCAGAGCGGTTCGAGAAGAAGACGGCAAGCCATATGGTGTCTCGACGTATGCAATGTTCTGCCAGAGCTGCGGCCATGTTGAGCATATCTATCAGCCGATCGTTGCAGAATGGCTGAGTGCCAATCCGGCAAAAAGGAGCTGACGTGGTCAGGATGCCTGGAAACAAGGAGTGGTCAAAGGAATCGTCCGACTCCTTGGATTGGAACCAGCTCATCACCCCAATGGCGCCACGCCCGGAAATAGGCGGCCGTGACAAAAATGAGCGAAATGCCCATACTCAGCGAATGAATGACATCACGCGCGAAGAATTCAACGCAAGGCTCGAGACCATCGAAGTCAAGATGGACGCTCGCGTAGAGGCTATTTCATCGAAGATTGACGGCTTTCTGGCTGCCCAGGTAGAACGAGATAAGCGCATGGACGAATCAATCGCCAGCGTTCGCCGAGACATTGATCGCCTGGGCAATCTGAAGCTGAACATATGGGGCGCGATGCTTACCGCTGTGGGCCTAGGGGTTGCGGTAGCGGCACTGAGCGTAACGTTCTACCAAACAGGCAAGGGCGATAGAGTAAATGCAGTAGAGTCACCTCCTGCAATCGAAGCGCCCGCTTCGCCGCCTGTGAAAAATAAGTAAGCCCGCCTCGGCGGGCTTTTTCATGCTTTCACGCTTTTTTCACGCCACCAATGTGATAGTCGACTTGCTCCTTGTACACCTTCTAGCCCGCCCTCCCCAGCGGGCTTTTCTTTGGCTGTGTGATAGCGGATGGCCACAATGGTAGGATGGCGGCTCAATTTACAGGGAGGCATCCATGAAGGCTTGGGGAATCGGATCGGGCTGGCTGTCATCGCCTACGCCCTGGCCATGGATGTGACATTGCCTTACGGGCTCATGTACTGGGAGCGAGCGAGCAATGCTGAGCTTCTATCCAGGCGCACCATGTTGGCAGTGCTTGGGGCTGCATCTGCTGTTTCTGGCGTGATCCTTCTTTCGGTGCGATCAAGATCCAGCACTGACTCCGTCGGCTCACCCCTCTCTGGAAGCTCAGGCCATCAAGTGCATGAGTCCATCAGCAAGCCTGTATCAATGCCTCAAGGAAGCGGAGCCTCGCACGGCTGGATCGCCATACTGCCAGCCACCAGCCAGGCTGAGCTGGACAGGCGCCTCGGGGTCGCCAGAGAGCTTGGTCTTCCAGTCGTATCCGGCTCAAGCATGCCAATCCATTGCGGCTATTACGATTCTCGGGCAGAAGCCGATCAGATCTGCCAGAGGCTGATAGCCGAATGTGGCATGGACGCCAAAACAAAGTACGTCCCACAAAACTAGAATCCGCCGACATGAGAGCCCGCTTAGCGCGGGCTTTTTTGTGGGCGGAAGAAAAATATGACCGGAGGTATTGACCATATGAAATACCGGCGGTATTGTTCATCCCATCGAGGCGCTACACAGCCCCTCGGGAGGCCCTCAAGCCGACTGCTCTTTAAAAACCAGATGAACGCCGAGCTGGCCGATGCATAGCCAGCGGACGTACCGCGCAACGGTACGCAGCGATTCGACCTCATGTCGGCGCTGGGCACAGGACACCTCATTCGGAGGGCGTAGCTGGAGAGGCTGCGTGGTGGCGAGTAAGCGTTTGGCCTTGGGACCATGATCCCGTGTCGCGCTGGAAGCTACTGGCGGGAAAGCGACCGTTGGCCTGTGCAAAAAGACAGACGATTCCTCGGTGCGCCTCAAGCGGGGCGCATCAGGGGGAATCCACTGGAGGAACACAGCATGAGCATCACATTTGATGCGGACAGCGTCAGCGTTGAAAGCGTGGGCCGGAACAGCCAGGTGCGCGTTACGGTTGAAGGCAAAGGTAGCGACATTGCTGAGTCGCTCCACATCGACGACCGTCTGCACGACCTGGAGCCGCACGAAATCGTGAACCACATCGGCGCCGGCAAGCTGCTGGAAACCATGGACGAGGCCGAGATCTCCGAATGGCTGACCAGCAGCGATGTCGATCCGACGGAATTCCTCAGCGCAATTGGCGAGGAAGAGGTTTTGCGCTGGCTCAACAACGAGTAAGCGCCACGTCAGCCTGACGTTAACTGCCCGATGCCCTGCTCCCCATCGCAGGCTGCATCGGAGTGTGATCTGAGTACCGTCACCCAGCGCGAGAGCAATGGACGGCAAACGTCATACAGATCACACCCCGATGCAGAGCAGCGCCCAGCTCCGGGCGCGGTTACCGAAGCACCTGTGGACGTCCCTTCCCTCGCACTGGAGGGTAAACGAATTGCGCCGCTGGATGGGTCCACGCCAAGCCAGCTGCCGGGGTAGCGCCCGGCCTCTGCATCCCCTTCCCTTCACATCGACCGCATCGACAGGTGCCTGGCTTGGCTTTTCACGCCCAGCTTGGTCACTGGTGTCCGAGGAGCAACCCAAGCTCAGAGGTTTTCCATGAGCCACCCACTCGTTTTTGGCGTTGGCGTAAACGACGCAGATTACGTGGTATCCCCGTCTCGAAGCGAAAACGGGAAGATCACCTTCAAGTACATATGCCCTATCTACGCCAGGTGGATAGCAATTCTCAGGCGGTGCTACCACGCCCCGAGCCGGCCTAACAGGCCAACTTACGAGGGCTGTACTGTCTCCCAGGAATGGCATCGTTTCAGTGCATTCAAGGACTGGATGGAAATCCAAGACTGGCAGGGCAAGGACGTCGACAAAGACCTGCTGGTTAAGGGAAACAAAGTTTACGGCCCTGATACCTGCTGCCTGATCAGTCGGTCTATCAACTGCCTGGTAAGGGAGATCGCCAAGAACGCCAAGAACGAGCACAGCCTTCCGCCTGGGGTCGATTTCGATCCGAAGCTCCAGAAATACCGATCACGAGCTCACTGCGTAATCACCGGAAAAAGAAAACATTTTGGGTATTTCGCAACGCCGGCCGAGGCGCATTCAGTCTGGCTCGGATTCAAGCGCGATCAGGCCGAGATCCTGGCTCAAGGACAAGCAGATCCGCGTGTAGCTATCGCTTTGAGGGGGCTCTATGCGAGCGATCAATCCCTCCCTTCCCCACCCACCGAGTAACCCACCACCTGGAGGCGACCATGGGCGCACTTCGAGCAGCACAATGGCAGTTTGACGAGGAGTTGCCTCCATCGGTGAGTGAGTCGCCGCAGGATGCAGCAGAACAAGCTTGGGTCAGCAATGGCGTACCTGAGCTGTTGGCGCGCAGGGATTACCTGTTCTCGCTTAAGGGCAAGCAGGTTGGCGTTGGATTCGAGCGCTTCGCCTTGGCTGTCGACGAGTTCGTGATGAGCGAGCTTGGCGCGCAAGGGGCAAGCCAAACTGTGCTGGGCCGCTTGGTTCTGGCTGCGCTGGCCAAGTCCAGCAGCGAGGCAGCATCGGCAGCGCAGGAAATGTTCAGCGCGCCAAGCCATCAGGCTGTGCTTGAACAGTTGGCCATCGACCTCCTGACCCCTTTCGCCAGAGATGGAGTTCTGGCCCAGGCCGAGGAGGCGCAATGAAAAGCCCCCACGTCCTGATCGACGAAGAGCTCGACGCCATGGCAGATCCAGCGACTCCGAAGTCCTGGCAGGCCATGGTGCTCAAGCTACTAACGGAAATGCTGGCCGACCAGCGCATCACCATCGAAGAGTTCAACCACTACTGCGGGCGCCTCAACAAGATCGTTGATGGGCGCAAGGAGGTCGCGTGATCAAGATTGATTGGCGCATGGCGCCTGACTGGGCAGACGGCCACGGCCTGATCGCCTTCCAAGGCATCACCGAGGTTTGGATAAACGCCGATCAGTATGCGGTGGTTGGCCGTGAAGGTGGTCCGTACCCATGGGGCGGTGGGAAAGGTGATACCCGGCACAACCATACGCGCGGTCAGGTCCAGTACATCACGCCTCGACCGGCCCGATGGGATGGCACGGGTCTCCCTCCTGTGGGGGCGGTGTGCGAACGAAGGTTCCACGATAAAGAGGGAAGCAGCTGGCAGCGCGTGACAATCACTGCTCACGGGCACAAGAAGATCATGTGCCTCGAAGAAGCCGGCGATGAGTGGGCGCACTTTGGGTTGGAGGTTTCGTTCCGGCCTGCCCGCACGCCGGAGCAGATAGCAGAGGAAGAGCGTCTTGCAGGCCTGAACGAGATGATCGGACACATCAAGGATCACCCTCTCGGCACTCACGGCGTGAGCCATCTGCAAGAGCTGATGATCCATGAGGATGTTGCCCGCGACCTTTGGGACGCCGGCTACCGCAAACAGGAGGCATCATGACAACTCCAGTTTTCCCGTCACTGATTGACGACCAGGTGGCCGAGGTCGCCCAAGCCGTGCCAGACGATCGAATCCTGATGGTGTTCAAGGGCCTGACCATGGAGGACGCCATGAACCAGGCGCGCCTGGCTCACATCGAGAACCCGGCAGCCTGGTCGGGCCGGGCCTACCTCTGCGGCATCTGCACCCTGGCCTATGAGGTGCGGGCATGAGCGAACGCTACTTCCACAGCAACCTTGACCTGATCAAGTTCAATGAGCGGCTGCGCCATTATCTGGGCGGTGGATTCCGAGGCCCAATGCACAAAGAGTGCATTCTTGCCTCCATGCGTTCGATCGCGAAGAACCCGCAGTGCCACTGGTATGGCGTCTCAAAGCTCCAGCCAGTTCAAAACTTCAAGCGCATCCCTAAGCCAAGCCTTCCGGGGTGAAACCATGACCGGCTACCAGAAAGCCAAGCGCCTTTACATCCTGCGAGGCTCCTTTTCCATGCTCCTCGCATGCTCCGTCTTCATGCTCGCCAGCGCTCTGTCCGGCACCATCACTTCCTAAATACACACCCGGCGCACGGCGGGCCTTCGGGATAACCGTACCCCTTCGGGAGCGTAAGCGGCGAGAGCGCGCAACCATCCACCGCAGCCAGGGCCTGGAGCGTACCTCCGTGCCTGGGTGACCTGGCGATTCCCTATTCCAACTGACGGCGCCGGCCTGGCGCGAGGTGTACCAATGTCCGCAGAACAGAAACTGATCGCGATCGAAGAGATCAGCGAGGAGAACGCCCCGGCCATTTACGTGGCCGGCGGCCTGAAGCAATTTATCGACCTGGTGAAGGCTGAGGTCGAAGGCGAAGTGCCCGACCTGACCACCCGCAAGGGCCGCGAACGCATTGCCAGCCTGGCCGCCAAGGTGAGCAAGTCGAAGACCGCCGTCGAGAAGCCGGGCCGCGACTACCTGCGCCGGCTCAAGGAAATGCCGAAGGTGGTCGAGGCCGAGCTGCGTGAGTTCGTGACCACGATGGACGCGCTGCGGGACGAGACGCGCCGTCCGCTAACCGAGTGGGAGGCCGCCGAGGATGCGCGCATTGACCGCCACAACGACGCCATCGACCGCATGAAAGACCTGGCAACCGAGCTGGGCGCGCTGGATGCCGAGCAACTGCAGGCGCGCATCACCGAACTGTCTGCGTTCCAACTGGGCGAGGCCTGGGAGGAATTCGAGGCTGAGGCCGCTCGGGCCAAAGAGTCGTCTATGACTGCCGTTCAGGCTGCACTGGAGGCTCGGAAGAAGCATGACTCCGAGCAGGCCGAGCTTGCCCGCTTGCGCCGCGAAGCAGAAGAGCGCGCCGAGCAGGACCGCATCAGGCTGGCACAAGAGGCCGCAGTCGAGGCCGAGCGCCAGCGCGTGGCACAGCAGCAACAAGCCGAGCGCGAAGCGGCAGCCCGCCGCGAGCAGGAGCTGCTTGACCAGGCCGCTGCACAGGAGCGCGAAGCCGAGAACCAGCGCCTGCAGCTCAAGTTGCAGGCCGAGCAAGCCGAGCGCGCCGCCGCTCAGGCCGAAGCCGACCGCCAGGCAGCGCTGCGCCAAGCCGAGGAAGAGCGCCAGGCTGCAGCCCTCCGGGCTGAAGAAGCAGCCGAGCAGGCGCGCCAGGAAGAGCGGCTCCGCGCCGATGCAGCAGCAGCAGAAATCCTCCGGCAGCAGCAACAGCGCGAGCGCGACGTCGCACACCGCCGCAGCATCAACCGCGCCGCCCTGGACGCTTTCGTCGCCGGCGGCATGACCGAGGAATGCGCCAAGCAGGCCATCACCCTGATCGCCGAGCGCAAGATCCCAAACATCACCATCCAGTACTGAGGTCACCATGAGCCAAGTAGCCAGGGTCGATACCCAATCCCAGCCGCCGGCGATCGCTGCCGAGTCAGTCACCATCCTGCAGATCATCCAGCAGGTGGCCATGTCCCCAACCGCTGACATCGACAAGATGGAGCGCCTGATGGTGATGCACCAGAACATCCAGGCCCTGCAGGCCAAGCAGCAGTTCGACGAAGCGTTGGCCGCGATGCAGGAAGAACTGCCCGTCATCGGTGAGCGCGGCGGCATCAAGGACAAGAACGGCCGCATCCAGAGCACCTACGCGCTCTGGGAAGACATCAACGAGATGATCAAGCCGGTACTGGCCCGCCACGGCTTCGCCCTCTCCTTCCGCACGCCGCGTAACGAGCGCGGCATCGAGGTTGAAGGCGTCCTGAGCCATCGGGCTGGTCATCGAGAGACCACCTCTCTTCTCCTGCCGGCAGACGCCAGCGGCAGCAAGAACGGCGTCCAGGCCGTGGCGTCGAGTGTTAGTTACGGCAAGCGTTACACCGCCGGCGCCCTTCTCAACTTCACCACCACCGGCGAGGACGACGACGGCAACGGCGCCGTTGTGACGCCGCGGGTGACTTCGGTGCAGGCCACCCAGCTGGCCATGCTGCTGGAGCGCTGCAGCGACAAGGCCAAGAAGGCCTTCGCCAGCATCCACGGCACGCCGTCGGCGGTGGAGAAAGCCGCGTTCGACCAGGTCCTGGGCATGCTCAGCAAGTCCGTTAAGCAGCACGAATCAGCGCCTCCGGAGGCACAAGATGCAGATCATCACTGACGTCGAGCAGGGCACGCCGGAATGGCTCTCCCTTCGCCTGGGAATCATCACCTGCTCCGAACTGGACTGCCTGCTGGTCGCCGGCAAGGGTGAAGCAGGCTTTGGCGTGGCCGCATTCACTTACATGGATCAGCTGATCGGCGAGCGGATCACCGAAGAGGCCGCCGAGATTCCATTCAAGACCGTGGCTACGATTCGCGGCCACGAACTGGAGGGCGTCGCCCGAGGCCTGTACGAGGACCGCGAAAGCATCAAAACCCGATCGGTCGGCATCATCCTCAACCACGGCATCGGCTACTCCCCTGACGCGCTGGTCGGCGAGCAGGGGCTTACCGAAATCAAGACCAAGCTCCCCAAGTTCCAGGTCAGCGTCATCCTGAACGGTGAAGTGCCCAAGGAGCACGTCGCCCAGTGCCAGGGCGGCCTATGGGTATCCGAGCGCGAGTGGCTGGACTTCATCAGCTACTGGCCCGGCATGCCCCTATTCGTCAAGCGCGTGTACCGCGACGAAGTGATGATCCGCAAGCTCACCGAACGGGTGAAAACCTTCTACGAAATCCTCGACGAGCGTATGAACAAGGTGCTCGGCGCGGCCGCCTAACTCAAGGAATCACGATGCCTACTCTTACCGATATCGGCCGCATTGGCCGCGACGCTGAACTGCGCTATACCCCAAACGGCGACCCAGTCTGCAATCTGGCGATCGCCTGTGAATATGGCCGCAAGGGCAATGATGGCAAGCGACCTACCCAGTGGGTAGACGCGACGCTGTGGGGCAAGCAGGCCGAGGCCATGGCCCAGTACCTGGTCAAAGGCCAGCAGGTGCACTTCACCATTGACGACGCACACGTCGAGACCTACACCAAGTCGGACAACTCACAAGGCGTAAAGCTCACCGGCCGGGTGATCATCATCAAGTTCGCCGGCGGGCCGCCTCAGCAAGCCCAGGGCAACCAACCCGCGCAGAAGCCCCGCCAGCAGCAACAGCGCACCCAACAGCGCCAGGCGCCCCAGCAGCAGAGCCAGCAAGGCACGAACGGCCCCGACTACGAGAGCTTCGACGACGACATCCCGTTCGCCCCGCTCCACTACCTGGCAGGTGCGTAGCCATGTCTCTCGCAACAATCCTCGACATGCTCCAGCGCCGGAAGGAACTGGAGCATCACCTGCAGCTGCTGTTCAACCGCAGCTGCCAGTGGAGCCGTGCCGAGCGCGTGCGCGGCGCCGCAACCATCGAGAACCTTACTCAGCAGCTGTTCGAACTCACCGAGCAGCTCGACGCGGCGCGCTCGGCATGAGGCGGATAAACACCCTGGTCCGCCAGCGCCGGCGGCAAGCACAGTTCCACCTGCCGCACAGCGGCCTACTGGAGCACAGACATGCAAAAAGCACCTTCTGGAGTGGTAACCCTGCCGGCCTGGATGAATCGGCCGGTCAAGAAGCTCTACATCACCCGCAGCGGCGGCCAGTACCGTGCCGATGAGGTCGCTCTGGCCTTTGCACTGAGCCTTCGGGTGCACGACAGCGCCGACCACCTGCGCAGGCTGGCCCGGCGCCTGGTCGACAAGGTCTGCCTGGAACACCAGCCGAACATGAAGCGCCTGGCCCGCGAGCCCGACGACGCCAAGGTGTTCGACGCAGCGCTCAAGATCATCAACCGGGTGTGCGACCTGCTGGAGTACGCCCCGGGCACCAGCTTTGTGCGCAATGGAGGCGATGATGGCTCTGACGCCGAAGCAGCGTGACGAAAAGCGCAAGATCAAAGAGGCGAAGGCCGGTATTGAAGATCTGCGCATGAAGGCAGGTCGCGGTACCCGCCAGGCCCTGGCCGAAATCATGGAATGGGCCGAGGTCGAGGAAAACGGCGAGGCCATGACCCTGCTGATCCACCGCATCCATGAATTAGGGCCTGAAGCGGCCCGCCACTTCCTCAGTGCTCCGCGCCACGAAATAGTCATATCCGATTTTGTGGCGCGGAGGCTTGATCAGTTCCGCATTGGGCGCGAGCTGCGGGCGCCCGACCTGATGCTGGGCGACGACCCGGATGATGCTGAGCCAGGCCTTCTGCTGATAGCCAGTAGATAACCCGCGCTGGCCGCCAGCGCCTTCCCCTATTCAACGATAACGCCTCCCCGGCGAGGATCACCGATGCCCATCACCTACGGAAGCGTCTGCAGCGGCATTGAGGCTGCGACCGAAGCCTGGCACCCGCTTGGCATGCGTGCCGACTGGTACGCCGAGATCGAGCCCTTCCCCTGCGCGGTGCTGGCTCAGCACTACCCAGAGACGCCGAACCACGGCGACATGACCCGTCTGGCAGCCCTGGTGCTGGCCGGCAAGATCGCGGCGCCCGAGGTGCTGGTCGGCGGCACACCCTGCCAGGCCTTCAGCGTGGCTGGTATGCGCGAAGGCCTTGCCGATCCCCGCGGCGCCCTCACCATCAAATACGTGGAGCTGCTCGATGCAATTGACCATGTTCGAACAAAGCGCGGCGAACCCGAGGCCACCTGCCTCTGGGAAAACGTCCCAGGCGTCCTCTCCGACAAAGGCAACGCGTTTGGCTGCTTCCTCGGCGCCCTGGTGGGCGAATCCGAAGAACTCCAACCGCCAGGGGGCAAATGGAAGGACGCTGGTTGTGTGTATGGACCCACGCGAACAGTCGCATGGCGGGTTCTGGATGCCCAATATTTCGGCTTGGCCCAACGACGCCGCCGTGTGTTCGTTGTCGCAAGTGCTCGAGCAGGGTTCGATCCCCTCGAAGTACTTTTTGAGCGCGAAGGCGTGCGCCGGGATACTCCGCCGCGCAGAGGCGAGGGGTCGGGACCTGCCTCGACAATTACACGAAGCTTTGGCGGAAACGGCGGGATCCCCGCAGGAAATGACTGCCAGCCACGTAACCTGATCTTCGGCGGCGGCGCCAACTGCCAGCAGACCGAAGTGGCTACAGCTCTGAGCGCCCACCCAGGCGGCACCAGGATGGACGCTGAAACAGAGACCTTCGTCGTCGCCGGCACACTCCAGGCGAACGGCAAAGCAGCGGGAAGCGCAACCCAACAAGACGCAGAGAGCGGCATGCGGGTAGTGCACGGCACGCAGGATCCTGACGTCAGGTACGAGCAGGCGCACACTCTCGGACGCAACAACGGAATGGAGAACGCCCTGCTCGCGTTCAGCTGCAAGGACCACGGCGCCGACGCCGGCGAGCTGGCTCCAACCCTCCGAGCCATGAACCACAGCGCCAGCCACCCAAACGCCGGCGGCCAGGTTGCAGTGTGCATCACTGGCGAGATCACGCACACGCTGAAGGCCGAGGGCTTTGACGCCAGTGAGGACGGCACCGGCCGGGGCCAGCCAATGGTTCAGGCCTCCACCGGCGTTCGGCGACTCACCCCACGAGAGTGCGAATGGCTTCAGGGTTTTCCCGGCGACCACACCCGCATCCCTTATCGCGGCAAGTCCGCCGATGAATGCCCGGACGGCCCGCGCTACAAGGCGATCGGCAACAGCAAGGCCGTCTTTGTGGTCCGCTGGATTGGCCAGCGAATCCAACAACAACTTGAACGTCTCGCTTGAGGTTGCCCCCATGTCCACAGAAAACCGATCCAGCAACACAGAGATGGTCAGCGAACTGCTGACGTGTCCTTTCTGTGGCGAGAAGCCGCAGATCACGAAGCATCACCGCGAAGACATCTACAGCTTCATTCACCGCTGCCAGGTGCTCGGTCCGATCAGCTGGGGCTTCCGCGAAGACCAGCAAGCTCACATCGAAAAATGGAACGCCCGAGCCCAGCCAGCACCGCAGCCCCACGCCGAGCCTATAGCCTGGATGGTTGGTACTGCCTTCTGGTGGACAAAAGAAGAGGCAGAGAGGGATGCGGCGGAGACTGGGCTGCCGATTGTTGGCTTGGGGCCGATGTCCGGCGCAGCACCTGCCGAGCAGCGCCAGGGCGAGCCAGTTGCAGCGAAGGGCGCTACCTTCATGGGCGAACCCAATTTCCAACACTCAATTGAGTGGTACCGGGAGGGCATATCCAAGCACTGGAAGAAGATCTGCAATCTGCGTGCTGAGGTTGAGCGGCTGCGCGCTGCCTTGAAGTTCTACGCTGACCGGGAGCACTACCACTTCGAAAGCGGGAATTGGGACACAGTGAGCGGCGAGCCGCTGAACATTCTCTGGCGTGGTGAGGAACCGGATTTCATCGAAGATGGCACCGTTGCCCGTGCTGCTCTGGAGCGCCAGTCATGAACGCTATCAGCGCTGAACGCTGGGAGCCAATACCAGGCTTCCCAGGTTATGAGGCCAGCAGCCTCGGTCGCATTCGATCATTCATTCGTGCGCGGATTGTTGCTGGGGTTAAGCAGCCGCGAATCCTCAAGCAGAAGCCAAACAAAGATGGATACCTCCTCGTATGCGTGACTCGAAAGCAGCGAACAGTTCATCGGCTGGTGGCTTGTGCCTTTCTTGGCGAGTCCGACCTTCCTCAGGTGAATCACCTCAATGGGGTCAAGTCGGACAACCGCATCGAGAACCTTGAGTGGTGCACGATATCTGAAAACGTCAGGCACGCGATTGAAACGGGGTTGAGGGTTTACGGCACCGGCCTGCAGAGCCGAACCCACAAGGGCTGGGTTCAGGCAGAGCGCGGCGGCTTCGGTCTCATGCTGCGCGGGCATCGAGACCTGATCGCCATCGGCATGAACCCTTCTGTTGTCACATCCTGCCTGAAGGGTCGGCGGCGAACTCACAAGGGCTTCACCTTCTCCCGCATCAACACCCAGCTGTAACCCCTCTCCCCTCTATTTCGAGCAGGTCGTAGCACGAGGCGTGCTCCGGGCGCCCTCAGTAGCAACCCGGCGAGCAAGGCCAACGCCCCACGCCATTGCCCTGGTCATCGATTCGCCAGGGCGAGAGTCAAAGGCCTCTTCATGCAAGGGCATGCCTGAAGGCGCATAGACCCCAATAAACATTTGCGTATTGCCTATCCGCGACAGCCGCACCTGGACATTTATGAGCGTTCCATCGTCGAGTGTTTCGTCATGAGTCCTATGGTGAAGCGTCGGGTCAGCCCAAGACCAAAAAACATCACCGCGAATTCTCATGCCGTCCTCCTACGACTTTAGTTGTGTGCGTTAACCCAACATAGCCTAACCGCAGCAGCTCGAAGCCGCATCTGAATGATTAATGATCTGAATCAGATAATTGGCTAGTACCGCTGTTCCTACCCCCTCTCCCCTCTATTCACTGCCGCGATATGGCGGCAAAGGAATCCGTATGCCTGAAGAAATTGTCGAGCGCTTCACGCTGCTCGCAAAGGGGCTGGCCGAGCATTGGGATGTGCCGATGACGTCAGCGCGTAGACAGAAGCTTCGTGACTATGTCGATTGGGTGGTGAGCGACTTTCGCGAAGAGGTCAAGTCAGGTGGAAAGATGACGGGCTGGGATGGTGAGCTTGGAGGCCTCGGTTACGTTTGCGACTACATGAGCGACCGTCTATGGGACTGGAAACTTGAGTGGGATCGAAATGGCGAGGTAATGCGTAGCAAGCTGGGCAATCAGATTCAATGCTGTATCCGTGCAGCGCTGGACATAGCAGTCGAACCAAGCGCCGGAGTGATTGGATTCACTGCTGGAGACCTACGTAAGGCCTGCGGTGGAGAGCTGCCTGATTGGATAGCGACTGCCTTCACCCCGCCCCTTTCCCGCGCCACACCTGATGACTTGGAGATCTGGACATGACCCGCCTCGCCCTCTGCCTCCTGCTGCTGGCCACCCTGGCCGGCTGCCAAGGGGAAGCTGAATCAACCACACGCGCCGGCTCCGACTTCAAGGTCGACCGGCTCTTCAGGGTAGATGGCTGCACCGTTTACCGATTCCACGATGGCGGCCGGGCCCGGTACTTCACAAACTGCGCCGGCTCTACCCAGTGGGAAGAGAACTGCGGGAAGAACTGCTCGCAACAGAGCGGGGTCACCGGCAGCAACTACCAAGCCGGCAACCAGCGCCAGCTCTCCCCGCACGAAACCCAACCCGAACCAACACCCGCTCTGGCGCCTGGGCGCTGGATTGATGAGAGGTATCAGCTGTGAAAATTGGAAGGCTCTTTATCGGACTGAAGTGGTGCTACGGCGCGAAAGACCAAGCCGTGATCTTGAGCTGGGCGCTGAAATGCGGCTACTGGCGGTGGGCGATCTGGTGGCGTAAGCCACAGAAGTGGCTCTGCATGCCGGCTTTCGGACCCTCAAAAGCTGTCGGCACCAAGTACTACGTCGGCCACGGCCACTTCGGTGCATGGGCGCGACTCCCGCTGCTGGGCTCGTTCTCCATATCCACACAGCCACCCTACCCCAGCCAGGTGAAGTCATGACCGACCTGATCGAAGTGAGAGTATCCAACCTGCTCGGTGCGGCGCTGGACTGGGCGGTGGCCATGGCCGAAGGCTACAAGCAGGACGCCGAGAACCACCTGACGATCATCAGTCCCCGGGGCGTCTTCACCAGTGTGAGCATTCGCGGCGCATCCGAAGGCTTCGGGTTTCGACCATCCACTAACTGGGACCAGGGCGGCCCGCTGATCGACAAGCACAATGGCGGTCTGCACTACGAGGACCACCTTGCTGATGCAGCCTTCCGCTACAGCTCCGGTCCGGGAAGGTCCGGATTCTGGTGCTATGGCCCAACTGCCCTAATAGCCTTCTGCCGAGGCCTGGTCAAAGCCAAGCTCGGCGATACCGTTCAGGTGCCGAAGGAGCTTTGCGGATGACCAACTACCAGTTCTGCCTGATCCTGTCGCTACTGTTCTTCATCGCGGCCAATGGTGTCGGCTCCAATGGCGCCGCAGCGATCGGCTATCTCATCGGTATCGCTTGCGGCTTTGCTGCGCTGGTCTGGTGCTTCCTGGAGCGAAAATCATGATCCTTCCCCTCGCCTACATGGCCTACCTGATCTACAGGGGGCCGAGATGAGCGAAGTCAGCCTTTACCACGGTGACTGCCTGGAGGTGATGAAGTCGATCCCAGATGCCAGCGTCGACCTCGTCCTGGCTGATTTGCCCTACGGCACTACGCAATGCGCCTGGGATGTGGTGATTCCCTTCGCCCCCCTCTGGGAGCAGTACTTGAGAATCGCCAAGCCAGAGGCGGCGATCGTCCTTTGCGCAGCCCAGCCGTTCAGCTCGCTGGTGGTCGCCAGCAACCCACGCGACTACCGCTACGAGTGGATCTGGGAGAAAGGCAACGCGACCGGTTTTCTCAACGCGAAGAAGCAGCCGTTACGAGCGCACGAGAGCGCCCAGGTCTTCTACCGGCGCCAGCCGGTGTACAACCCGCAGATGACCACCGGGCACGAGCGGCGCACGGCAAAACGGAAGACGGTCAACTCGGAGTGCTACGGCAAGGCCCTGTCGCTCACCGAGTACGACTCGACGGACCGGTACCCGCGCTCGGTGCAGTTCTTCTCGAGCGACAAGCAGACGGCCAACTTCCATCCAACCCAGAAGCCGGTCAACTGGATGCGCTTCCTGATTGCCACCTACACCAATCCCGACCAGGTGGTGCTCGATAACACGATGGGCAGCGGCACGACCGGCGTTGCCTGTATCCAGACGGGCCGGCGTTTCATCGGCATCGAGCAGGACGAAGCACACTTCGGTACCGCGGAACAGCGCATTGCCGAGGCAATAGCCATCCGCGACACCCCGGCAGCGCAGATCGAACTCTTCGAAGCGCGGGCCTAACCCCTCCCCCAACAACTCAAGTCCGCGACATGCGCGGGCATGGAGAGCTATTGCCATGACGAAACACAAGCCAGGCCCTTGGGTCATCGACGAAAAAGGCCATGAAGCAGATCCCGGGAAACTCAGCATCGTCGTTGGTGACGGCGAGTACTTCATCTGCCAGGTAGATGGGGGAATGCATCAGATGGCAAACGCAAAGTTGATCGCGGCCTCCCCTCTGCTGCTGGATGACCTGATCGATGCTGCAGCACAGCTGCGAGCATACGAGACCCTGCACCGCGCCAAAGGCACCTCCGACAGCATGGCAAAGGCCGAGGTCAACGCCAACCTGGCCGCGCGCTTCGAGCAGACCATCGCCAAGGCTACGGCCTGACTCCAATTCCCTGTAGGAGCTGACATGCTCGAAACCATCGAGGTGGTGCGCATCAAGCGCTTCGCCGCAAACACGGCTGGCCGCGATTTCGCGGTTGGCGACACTCATGGGCACTTCACCCGGCTGCAGGCCGCGTTGGACGCAGCCGGCTTTAACCCGGCAGTTGACCGGCTGTTCAGCGTGGGTGATCTGGTAGACCGTGGGCCGGAGTGCCGCGACGTGATCAGTTGGCTGGCCAAGCCATGGTTTCACCCGGTGCGCGGCAACCACGACGACTACGTCTGCCGGTTCGATACCTGCGACGTGGACAACTGGGTATACAACGGTGGCTCCTGGTTCGCTGGGCTGCCATGGGATGAACAGCGAGAGTTCGCCGCCCAGTTCCGCGAGTTGCCGATCGCCATCGAGGTGGAAACACCAGGCGGCCTGGTCGGGATCGTGCACGCCGACTGCCCATTCCCGTCCTGGGATCAGCTGCGGGCCGCACTTGAAGCGCCCGAGACCGCAAAGCAGTTGAGGCTGACGCAGAACACCTGCATGTGGTCGCGCAGTCGCATTGAGCTTCGCGATAACGAACCGATTGATGGCGTTCGCGCCGTAGTGGTTGGCCATACGCCCCTTCCCAGTTCGGCATCGCTAGGAAACGTGATCTACATCGACACCATGGGGTGGAGACCTCAGGACGGCGGGTACTTCACCCTGCTCGACCTTGCCAGTCTCGAAACAATCCCGCCAACACCCGAGAAGCTCAGCTGGGACTGAGCCAGGAGACCATCCATGAACCTGATCGACTGCTACGTCACGAAGATCCTCGGCGAGCCGTACCGCAAGTTCGGCGCCTGGTGGGTATCGGTGGAATACACGGCCGAGGGCTGGCCGGGAACCAAAGAAATCATGTTCCGCACCGAGGAAGCCGCCCGGGCGGCGCAGGTCGGATACCACTTCACGGCCTGATCTGGTCGCAGGAGAAGTACATGGCAAACGCCACTGCAGCTGCGCCGATAGCCCTGCAGCCAAGGTTCCTGCGCGCGAAGGACGCGCCCGGCTACCTCGGCATGTGCAAGGACGAATTCAAGAACACCGTCAGGCCGCATGTCCGTGAGTTCCCGATCGGGAAACAGGGTATCGGCTTCGACCGCCTGGAGCTGGATGCCTGGGCAGACGCCTACATCGAGGCCATGGCCGTTGAAAAGGCGAGCAATCAAGACAACAATCGACCCCGCAGCGGAAGTATGGCTGGGGAATCCAAGGAGACTCCATGGCCAAAAAGGCAATCACAGGACTCCAGAAAATGCCGAACGGCATCTGGAAAATCGACAAAGTCTACAGGGGGGAGCGAATTCAAGAGAGCACTGGCACAACTGACCGGGTAGAGGCCGAGCAGTACCTGATCCACATCCTGGAGAAGATGCGGCTGCGCAAGTTGTATGGCGTGCGCGAGATCAAAACCTTCAGTGCTGCGGCGGCGAAGTACTTGATTGAGCACAAGGACCAGCCCTCATTCAAGGTCACCGCAATCTACCTTGGCCAGCTGGATGATTACATCGGCCATCTGCCGCTGACGCATATAGATGATGAGGCGCTAGCGCCCTTCATACGGGATCGAAAGGCTGACAGCGTTCTGCCGGACGGGACAATAAAGAAGGGGGTGAGTAATCGTACGATCAACATCGCGATCGAGCGAGCTATTCGCGTGTTGTCTCTGGCTTGCAGGAAGTGGCGGGATGAAGAGCGCAGGCCTTGGCTCGACAGTGTGCCACTGCTAACCAAGCTGGATGAGAAGAAGTCGAGTCGTCAGCCCTACCCTATGTCATGGGAGGAGCAATCGATTCTCTTCGGGGAGTTGCCTGACCATCTTCAACGAATGGCCCTGTTCAAGGTGAACACAGGCTGTCGTGAGCAAGAGGTCTGCAAACTTAGGTGGGATTGGGAAATCTTCGTGCCGGAGCTGGATGCCAGCGTGTTCCTGATACCTGCCGAGTTCGGCGGCCGGCACGAGAAGTCCGGAGTCAAAAACCGGGAGGAACGCTTGGTCGTGCTGAATAGCGTGGCCAAGTCAATTATCGAAGGACAGCGCGGTATTAGTCGGGAATGGGTGTTCCCTTACAACGGTACCGCAATGCACAGGATGAACGACTCGGCCTGGAAGAAAGCAAGGGTGCGTGCGGCAAAGCTCTGGCAGGAGCAACACTTGCGGCCGGCGCACCCAGGGTTCGCTTCCATCAGGGTTCACGACCTGAAGCATACCTTCGGACGAAGGCTGAAAGCAGCAGCTGTCAGTTTGGAAGACCGGAAGTCGCTACTTGGCCACAAAAGCGGAAGCGTGACCAGTCACTACTCCGGCGCGGAGATTGGCCAGATGATTGATGCGGCGAACAAGGTATCAGCCACCGACTCACGAGGACCGGTGCTGACAATTTTGAAGAGGAGGATCGGATGACGAAAAAGGCGAAGTCACTCGAAAAGTCACTAGCCCCAGAAACAACGAAGCCACCCGAAGGTGGCTAAGCTGCTGAATATATTGGTCGGGACGGAGTGATTCGAACACTCGACCCCTTGCACCCCATGCAAGTGC
>JADHEF010000235.1_pt1 | contig 66664 bp, 59 predicted proteins | sample 8952391 | NCBI WGS metagenome assembly JADHEF01 (sample SAMN16124439, study PRJNA663245) | bioreactor sludge metagenome | isolation source: sludge (nitrite) | place: India:Bengaluru | collected 2019-02-28 | reverse complement strand
GCGGGACCAACGGATTAAAAGTCCGCTGCTCTACCAGCTGAGCTAACGACCCTGAACCATCATTCAAACCAGGTTTGAATGTGCAGTGCAAGTCAAGCTAAATAGCTTAAAGCACCACTTTGTTTGATGGAGCGTATTGTAGCAAGATCTCATTTCAGCGCAAGCAAAAAATAACAAAGTTGCCCATGTTTGATTATAAATACAACAATTATGCTTTATCTAAACAAAAAATAGGCAACTTCAGTACTTAGAAGCGATATTGATAGGCCTGAATATTGGCAAAAATCTCTGCGGTGAGCTCCGAATATGCCGTTGCACCTGGCAATAACACCAGCAGGCGTTCATCGGTTTTACTCGGATCAAATGCTTGCTCTTTCAATTTATTTTTCTGGTATTTAAAGGTACCTGTAGTTTCAATCTGCTGTTGTATACGTAAAAATACCGGTACCGCATAAGCCGGCAAGCATTTTTTAAAGCAAGCGGCCATGGCTGCTAAATCTGCATCATCCAATTTTACATCGGGTTGCAGGGTAATCGCGGCCATACCGGCACGACCATTGGTATTGGGAATTTCTACGCCATACACCACCGCTTCAACGATTTTGTCATACTCGGTCAGCATGTTTTCCACTTCAGTTGTAGAAACATTTTCCCCTTTCCAGCGGAAAGTCTCGCCTAAACGATCAACAAACTGCGCATGACGGAAGCCGATATTGCGCACCAGATCTCCGGTATTGAAGTAAGCATCACCTTGGGTAAATACATCCTGCATGATGACTGACTTGTTTTTTTCCGGATCGGTATAGCCATCAAAGGGTGAACGGCGGGTAATTTTACCAATTAATAAACCAGTTTCGCCTTTTTTCACCCGTTTGCAATGGCCTTTAGCGTCCCGTACCGGCTCATTTTTATCTTTATCAAAGGCAATAATCGCATACGGTGTGGGTGAGAAACCGACGGTATTGTCAAAATTGAAAATATTGCTAAAACCGACATTGCCTTCACTAGAGGCATACAGTTCCAGCACTTCCTGAATGCCAAAACGGGATTTAAATTTGTCCCAGATATTCGGGCGCATGCCATTTCCAATCATCTTAGTCACGCGGTGACCTTTTTCCAGTTCAGATGGGGGAGCATCCATCAGATAGCGGCACAACTCACCGACATAACCAATCGCAGAGGCATCAAATTTTTGCACATCCTTCCAGAAAGAAGAGGTCGAAAATTTACGGCGAATAGCCAGGGTGCTGCTCCCTGCAATGACACCGCACCAGCACACCACCATGCCTGTGGCATGATAAAGCGGCAGGGTACAGTACATCACATCATCTTTATTGAGATTCAGCACATGCCCATAGGTGCCATAAGCCAGCGTCCAGCGACCATTGGTAAAGATCACCGCTTTAGGTAGACCCGTGGTGCCCGAGGTGTAAATATAGAACAGCCCGTCTTTGCCCTGTACCGAATGAGTAGTTGATGGATTGAATTTGGGAGCAAGATCGGTTTTTTCAGCCAGGTTGATAAAGCCTTCAGGCGCCTGACCCGGATCGGCTTGAGTGTTTTGATCTGCAAACCAGTGCAGGCGGTCACTGCTAATATTCAGGTCATTACGAATCTCGTTGACTGCATGACGACACTCTTCACCCACAATCAGGGCAATCGGTTTGACCAGATTGATACTGTGCGTCAGCACCTTGCCGACTTGAGAGGTATTGACCAGAGCGGTGGTCACACCCAGTTTAGCCAGACCAATCACGCTGGCAATCAGCTCAGGGCGGTTCTCGACCATGACAGCAACAACATCACCTTTCTTGGCGCCCAAGGATAGATAGAAATGGGCAATCTGGTTGGCCCAGGCATTGAGAGCAGCATAGCTATAGCTTTGCTCTTCAAAACGCAAGGCAATGCCTTCCGGGTTGCGCTTGGTGGCTTTTTCAAAAGCCAGACCCAGGCCGGCCGGTGTGTTCGGAGTACGTAAATATGCCTGTCTTAGACCAGTGAGCAAATTGGGCACTTTGGTCAAAAAAGCCGGGATTTTGGCAGCGACATCTGCAATCCCAATCAGATCGTGTGGTTTCATTTGGGTCATGAGAATCCTATTTATTTTTCGTATCCGATACGTTCAATTTATATACAGTAGACGAGCTATCCATCTTTTAGCGTTAAAACACTAGTGCAATCAACCTATTCTGACTAAATCTAGCAAAAAAAACCTAGTCACCGAAATGACTAGGTTTTTTTAGATGACTGCAATTGAGCAAATTATGATTCAGTTGCAGTATTGGCTTTTTTCGGTGGACGACCACGTGGACGACGTGGACGAGCAGCCTGTTTCTCCGCTTTTTCAGCTTCGCTGGCTTCAGTGTCTTCTGTTGTTACTTCGGCCTGATCCTGGGCTTCTGTAACAGGAGCTTCTGATTCAGCATTTGCTTCAACTGGCGCAGCATCTCTAGGTTGAGCTTCAGTCACTGGAGCCGCTTCTGTAGGAGCTGTATCTACTGGTGTCGTAGTTTCAGTTGCTTGTTCAGCTGGCTGAGCATTTACGGTTTCTTCAATAGCGATTTCAGTGGCTACTGGAGTTTCAGTTGCTGCTGCTTCAGCTGACTCTGCTTGCGCTTCTGCTGCTACAGGTGCTTCTGGCGCAGTTTCAACTGCCGGAGCCGGAGCTGCTTCTACTTTAGCCTGTTGCTTGGCTTGTTGCAGGGCCTGTTCTGCAGCCTGTTTAGCCAGACGGCGACGCTCACGTGGATCGTTTGCGACACGTTTGTCCGACACCGGTTTTGGTGGATTCAGGTCCAGAACTGGAGCCGGCTCCGCTTCAACCTTGGCTACGGTCACTTGAACATCACGGGTGACCGGTTTTTTCTCTGTGGCAGGCGTTGCTGCAGCCACCAGACTCGCATTGTACTCTTTTGTGAACTTCTCTAGAGCACGGTTAAAGGTTGGCAATAAACCAAACTGTTCAATCAGTACGGAGCAGTCTTCACCATAAACATGGCGAATCAGGCTACCAATAGTGAACTGACCCAAAGTTGGTACTTGTGACGGAGTCAATTTCTGAACTGTAGCCTGTTGAAGCTGTCCTTCACGCTGCTGACGACGACGCTGACGCGGATCGTTGCTGGCACGTGGTTTTTCAGCACTTGATTCTTCAGCTGGCACAATTTCTTCAACAGGGGCTGTCAGTGCAGCTTCCACTACATTTTCAGCAGCGGCTTCTTCAACTGGCGCATCTGCCGGTGCAGTCACTTCAACCGTTGGCGTTACAACTGCAGCATTGTCATTCAATGCCACGATTTCGCTTTTCGCCTGGTCAATATTCACGACCATGGCTGTTGGAATCACGTCTTGACGTGGTGCATCGACCAACTCAACACGAAGCTGTTTGTCATTGACTGCTGGCGCTTCAACGACTGCAGGTGCTGCTTGTTGAGCCTGCTCATTCAGCACGCTTGGATCGCGGTGGCGATTTGGACGTTCCTGACGTGGCTGGTTACGGCGGTCACGACGTGGCATTGCCTGTTGTGGCTGTTGTTCATTGTTTTGAACATCATTTTGCTGAGATGGCTCGTTGTGATGCTGACGGCGAGAATTACGCTTGTTTTCACGTGCTTCATGACGTTGCTCTTGACGAGATACCTGAACCACTTCTTCATGCACCTGATGTTGCTGAGGAGCGGAAGCTTCGGACTGAACCTGCTCACGCGGTTCTTTGTGCTTCGGATTGCGTGGTTTTTTATTGTTATGACGCGGCGCTCTTTCATCACGCTCTGCCGGTTTTTCAGCATCACGTTCCTGTTTTTGCGCTACAGTCGATGGTGCCAGATAGGCATTGCTGCTTGCCGGAGCAACCGGTTGAGACACTTGCTGTGGAGCAGGTTGTGCCACCGGTGCAGACAATTGACCGAACTGACCACGGCTCACCGCACCACCATTGATCATTTGTTCAATTGCTGCAGCTGCATTGTTGGCAGTACGCGATTGATCAACAGTCGCAGCCTGTTTTTGAACAAACAGGTTTTCTAACCAGGCACATGGGCTAGATGCAGGAGCCGCAACTTGTGCTTGGGCAGGAGCTTGTTGCGCAACAGGTGCTTGCTGTGCATTTTGGTTTTGCTGGTTACGGCGTTTATTGTTTCTGCCGTTGTTTTGCTGTTGAGCAGGCGCTGGTGCAGCAGCATGCGTATGTTGTTCTTCTTCTAAATGCCATTCAGATGACTCATAGCCCAACTCTTTTTCACTTGAACGAGTTGCTTCAGTACGTTCATAGCTGGTTGGTGCAAAGCCTTCGGCATTATAAGTGATTTCATAATGCGGTGTTTCCAGATGCGGATGCGGCAGCACAGTGACACGTACATTTGAAGTCTGTTCTAAATAGACCAAGGTGTGACGTTTTTCATTCAATAAGAAGGCAGCAATTTCGACTGGAACTTCGACTTGAACTTCACCATGACGTTCACGTAACGCGATCTCTTCCACTTTACGCATAATCGAAAGTGATAAAGAACGAAGATCACGAACCATGCCGGTACCATGGCAGCGTGGGCAAACGTAGCCAGTCGCTTCTTCAAGAGAAGGACGCAGACGTTGACGGCTCATTTCCATCAAACCAAAACGTGACAATTGACCGAACTGGATACGGGCACGGTCACTTTGCGTCGCTTCACGCAGCTTCGCTTCCACCATACGCTGGTTGCGGTCTTTAGTCATGTCGATGAAGTCGATCACCACCAGACCACCGATATCACGTAAACGTAATTGACGCGCGATTTCTTCTGCCGCTTCAATATTGGTATTTAACGCGGTGTCTTCAACGTCGCTACCGCGAGTCGATTTTGCCGAGTTAATGTCAATTGACACTAAAGCTTCAGTTTGATCGATTACGATCGAACCGCCCGAAGGAAGTTTTACTTCACGTTCATAAGCAGTTTGAATTTGACTTTCAATCGCGAAATGCGCAAATAAAGGTTCATTTAAGGTATAAGTTTTCAGTTTTTCTAACTGACGTGGCATTACCGCTTTTACGAAGTTATAAGCTTCGTTATAAGCTTGTTCTGAGTCAATCAGGATTTCAGCAACATCATCACGCAGGTAGTCACGAATGGCACGTGTCACTACGCCCGCTTCCTGATGTACCAACATTGGCGATGGACCTGAACTTGCAGTGCTCTGGATTTGTGCCCAAAGGTCTAACAAGTGCTGTAAGTCGAGTTGCAATTCTTCTTGTGAACGACCGATCCCGGCAGTACGCACAATCACACTCATACCACGTGGCACGTTCAGTGTTGCCAGCATTTCTTTCAGTTCTTCACGCACTGAACCAGAAATCTGACGGCTGATACCACCACCTTTAGGGTTGTTTGGCATCAAGACCAAATAACGGCCAGCAAGTGAGATAAAAGTAGACAGGGCAGCGCCTTTATTGCCACGCTCTTCTTTTTCCACCTGAACCAGAAGCTCGGTGCCTTCAGTGATCAGTTCACGGATATTCGAAGTTTGGCGAGGGTCGGCTTTGTAATATGAATTCGCGATTTCACGCATTGACAGGAAGCCTTGGCGACCTGCACCGTATTCAACGAATACAGCTTCTAAAGAAGGCTCAACGCGAGTCACGTGACCTTTGTAGATATTGGATTTTTTTTGTTCACGGGTACGATTTTCTAAATCAAAATCGTAAAGACGCTGACCAGTGACAAGTGCAACGCGAATTTCTTCGGCATGTGTTGCATTAATCAACATACGTTTCATGGGTGTAACACCTTATAGTGATACACAGCAAAAAATCGCTATACACGTAGCGAACATCACACATCACGGATCAATGGCTCAAATCTGCAATGAATTTCATTGTGGTTTGAGTCTTTTATGACCGAGCTCTATTTAATATAGATGGGCTTCGGTTTTTGATTCACGTATTGATGATGGCAATACGGCTTCAATCTTTAAACGGATTAAAGTCACCTGAACGCTTCACTGGCGGACGAGCGGTGCATTGGATGTGTGTAACTTTCACTGTCACATTGCTCGAAGATCATCCCTTCTTTATAGAAAGTGTCTTGATACGGAATTGTCGTCGTATCTTTACAAACTGTGCAGATCCAATACATCAACGCTGTAGCCTGAAGTCGTCTTCAGGTTGCGACTAATCTGATGTGTATCAGTTTACGTTTAAAAACCAACAAAGTTGGCGACATATTTTTTAAGACAAACTGATTTATGTACCTGAGGTACAATTAAACGCAACAGTTTGCTTTGTTTGCCGATATAATAAGCCTTCGGCGTGGCATAATTCTTTGGGGACCTTCCCGTATCATGTGAGTCTTTAATTGAACAATCAAGTTCAGAAAAAACTGAAATGATTCAACTTTTACTCACAAACGATGGTTTCCGTGCGCTGACTATATCAAACCTTGCATCATCTGCCTATGGGCTAAGCTTATGTTTCTTGTGTAAAGCATAACCTAAGTGATCAGTTTTTAATCAATTTTAGTATTTTTTGGGTCATAGTAACTGTATGAATTCTACGCAACAATGGCAAAACGTCACTTGGTTTGAAGTGGATGAACATCAAGATGGACAACGCATCGATAATTTCCTGTTTAGTCGTCTGAAAGGTGTGCCAAAAAGCCGTATCTATCGTCTGATTCGCGAAGGCCAGGTTCGCGTTAATAAAAAACGCATTAAAGCAGAAACCAAACTCGCAATCGGTGACCAGATTCGCGTTGCACCGATTCGCTATGAACAAAAAGATGAATCTGCGGCACCTGTTTCCGACAAAGTGGCACAAGGCTTATTGGCCCGTGTGATTTATGAAGATGAAGGTCTGATGGTTGTAAATAAGCCATCCGGGATTGCCGTGCATGGTGGTAGCGGGGTGGCCTATGGCCTGATTGAAGGCTTGCGTGCAGCCACCGGTAAAAAATATCTGGAACTGATTCACCGGATTGACCGTGATACTTCCGGTCTGGTGATGATTTCTAAAAAGCGTAGCGTTTTGAAAACATTACAAGATATGTTGCGTGAACATAAGATCAAAAAAACCTATGCAGCGGTGGTAAAAGGGCAGGTCACTTTAGACAAGCAGCTGATTGATGCACCTTTACATCGTTATGAGCTGGCCAATGGTGAACGTCGTGTCTGCGTGTCGCCGAAAGAAGGCAAAGAGTCTAAGACCCAGTGGAATGTGCAGGAACGTTTTATGCATGCCACACTGGTATATGCATCTCCGCTTTCGGGTCGTACCCATCAGATTCGTGTACATGGTTTGAGTATTGGCCATCCGCTAGTAGGCGATGAAAAGTATGGGCATGAAACGGAATATCGTGGGCCAAAACCACGCCGTTTGTGTTTACACGCAATGCGTCTGGACATTCCGGGCTATCCAGCGATTGAAGCACCATTGCCGGAAGATATGCAGAGTCTGGTGGCGCAGTTAAGAGCGCAGAAAGCGGATAAACCGGCTGCTCAATAAGGACTTATTTTTTTCTTTTAATAAATTCAATCCACCCTCGCCCTCCTTTGAAAAGGAGTGAATTCCCTTCTTTCTTAAAGATGAGGAACACTGTTCCGCAAGAGGGGAGATTAAATTTCGAAAGAATCCTCTCCCTGAGCAGCACTGCTGCGCAAGTCTCCTTTCTTGCACGTCGTTTAAAGCAGTGCTTTAAACTCGTTCAGGAGAGGGAACATTACTTATTAAATAGCAAAGTTGAGTTAAAACTTAATTCATAATTCGACTTTATTGGTTCTTTTAATAAAGTCATTTGCTTAAGAATGAAAAAAGCTCTCTCCTTGTAGGAGAGGGTTTCAAGACTGAATCAAATCTAGGAAACCTTATATGAACTCACCTGTAAAACTGGTCATTTTTGATTGGGATGGCACTTTATTTGATTCAGTCGGTCAAATCGTGGTGAGTTTGCAGTTTGCCGCACAGCAATTTCAGCAGCCTTTAACGGATGCAGATGCCAAAAGCATTATTGGCTTAGGCTTGCCGGAAGTCGCACAGCATTTATTCCCAACCGTGCCCGAATTACATACGGATATTCTGCAGGCTTATTCCGATCATTATGTTGCCAACTCATCAGGAGATTCCTGGTTTGAAGGCGTAGCGCACATGCTCGCAGATTTACAACAGCAAGGCGTGAAGCTGGCTGTCGCTACAGGGAAAAGTCGTAAAGGTCTGGATCGTGTATTAAAACAGACGAATAGTGAGGAGCTGTTTGTGACCACGCGCGCAGCCAGCGAAACCCGTTCTAAACCTCATCCATTAATGTTAGAAGAAATTCTGGCGGAAACCGGTGTGCAGGCTGAACATGCCATCATGGTCGGTGATACGTCTTATGATCTGGAAATGGCGAAAAATATTGCCATGCCAAGTGTTGGCGTAAGTTATGGCGTACATGCGCCTGAACTTTTAGCACAATTTAATCCAGTCTGTATCGTGGATGATGTGGCTGCTTTGCATAGCGCATTGTTGGCTAAAGTCCAATGGAAACAAGCAGTTTAATCCATTATCTTGGTTGTAATGAAAAACAAGTATTTCCCCGGTTTAAATTGGCTGGGGAATGCTGCAGATTTAAGCGCTGGTTCTTATCTTTTAGTCTAAAGTCGTAATTGTACTGATTTTATTCGGTCATATTATGGCAGTTATTTTTCTAAATAACGATATGTTTTAAATAATAAGATTTTGTTTTATTTGATTTTTTATGAATTATTCTTATAGATAATAGCTATAGCAAAAAATAAAATAACTATTGGCACAAACGCCAGATTTTTCCCATCCTAAAACTGTTTATTCCTATGCTCGCTCTGAGAAAGGCAGTCCATGCGGATGATCAGCCTGATCATTTTCATATTTTCTGTCCCTCTTAGATCCCGGCATAAGCCTAATTTTTGCAGTTTAAGGAAACATTGATGTCGAATTCTGCTGTTGTTGAATCAGTTGCACAAGCACTTCGTAGCGCTGAATTATCACAAACTGCGATTGCACCGATTCGCCCGGAACTTGGCGGTGAAAGTGCTGACGTAGATATCGCCTATGCCGTTCAGGAAGTGAATACCGAGCGTGCTTTGTCTGAAGGTCGCCGTCTGGTGGGTCGTAAAATCGGTTTGACGTCTAAAGTCGTTCAAGCGCAACTGGGTGTAGATCAGCCGGATTTTGGTATGTTATTTGCCGACATGGCTTATGGCGATGGTGAAGCAATTCCAGCTGGCCTTCTGCTTCAGCCGAAAGTTGAAGCAGAAATCGCATTGGTGATTAACCAGGATTTAACCAAAGAAAAACACACCTATGCAGACATTATCAGCGCAACTGATTATGCATTGCCTGCAATTGAAGTGGTCGATAGCCGTATCGAAAACTGGAAAATTAGCCTGATTGATACTGTGGCAGATAACGCATCTTCTGCTGCATTTGTCTTAGGTTCTCAGCCGGTTAAATTAGAAAATCTTGATCTTGTGAACTGCAAGATGGTGATGACACGCGGTGAGGAAGTCGTTTCTCAAGGCGTGGGTAAAGCATGTCTGGCAAACCCATTGAATGCTGCTGTTTGGCTGGCAGATGAAATGGTACGCCGTGGTCGTCCGCTGTTAAAAGGCGACATCATCTTGACGGGTGCCTTAGGTCCAATGGTTGTGGCTCAACCAGGTGATGAATTCAAGGTTGAAATTGAAGGCTTTGGTTCAGTAACTGCTGCATTCGCTGCTGAATAATCAAGATTCCAAGAGAATACATTCATGAAAAAGATTAAATGTGCAATGATCGGTCCAGGGAATATTGGTACTGATTTGCTTTATAAATTACAACGTAGCGAATGGTTAGAGCCTGTTTGGATGGTGGGGATTGACCCGACTTCTGAAGGTCTGGCGCGTGCTGCGAAAATGGGTTTAAAAACCACAGCTGAAGGTGTCGATGGTCTGCTTCCTCATATTCTTGAAGATGACATCAAAATTGCATTCGACGCAACTTCTGCCTATGTCCATGCTGAAAACAGCCGCAAGCTCAATGAACTTGGCGTGCTCATGATTGACTTAACGCCTGCTGCGATTGGTCCATTTTGTGTACCACCAGTCAACCTTGAAGCATTGCTACAAGCGGGCGAAGTGCCTAACGTGAACATGGTGACTTGTGGTGGTCAGGCAACGATTCCGATGGTGGCTGCAGTTTCTCGCGTTCAACCAGTTGAATATGGTGAGATCATTGCAACTGTATCGACCAAATCTGTAGGTCCTGGTACGCGTAAAAACATCGACGAATTCACACGTACCACTGCGGGTGCAATTGAGAAAGTCGGTGGCGCGAAACAGGGTAAAGCGATCATCATCATTAACCCGGCTGAGCCACCTTTAATGATGCGTGACACAGTACATTGCTTGGTTGAAGGCGAGCCGGATCAGGCAGCGATTACTGAATCTGTACATGCCATGATCAAGGAAGTTCAAAAATACGTACCAGGTTACAAGCTTGTAAATGGTCCGGTATTTGATGGCAACCGCGTATCAATTTACTTGGAAGTTGAAGGTCTAGGTGACTTCCTGCCGAAATACGCAGGCAACCTGGATATTATGACTGCAGCAGCTGCACGTACTGCAGAAATGTTCGCAGAACACGTGTTCAACACCGCTGAAGCTTAAAGGAATACCAAAATGTCTAAGATTATTGTTCATGATATGACTTTGCGTGATGGTATGCACCCGCAGCGCCATCAAACGACTGTTGAGCAAATGATTGCAATTTCAACAGCACTTGATGATGCTGGCGTACCTTTAATTGAAGTAACACACGGTGACGGCCTGGGTGGTTCATCAGTGAACTACGGTTTTGCTGCTGCAACAGATGAAGAATATTTGTCTGCTGTTGTGCCACGTATGAAAAATGCAAAAATTTCTGCATTGCTTCTTCCTGGTATCGGTACGGTTGACCATTTGAAAATGGCACATGAAATTGGTGTTTCTACTATTCGTGTGGCGACGCATTGTACTGAAGCGGATTGTTCTGAACAGCACATCACCGCTGCACGTAAACTAGACATGGACACTGTGGGCTTCTTGATGCTTGCGCACATGGCAACACCTGAAAAATTGCTTGAAGAAGCAAACAAGATGGTGTCTTACGGTGCAAACTGTATCTATGTGACAGATTCAGCAGGTTATATGCTTCCTCAAGACGTTATTGATCGCGTAGGTCACTTACGTCAACACTTGGACCCAAGCATTGAGCTTGGTTTCCACGGTCACCACAACTTAGGTATGGGTGTATCGAATACTGTTGCTGCTGTTCAAGCAGGTGCAGTACGTGTTGACTTGGCATCTGCAGGTTTGGGTGCTGGCGCAGGTAATACGCCACTTGAACTGTTTATCGCTGTGGCAAACCGTATGGGTATGGACACTGGCGTTGACTTGTTCAAAGTACAAGATGTTGCTGAAGATCTAGTGATTCCAATGATGCACAACCCAATTCGTGCAGACCGTGATGGGGCTACTTTAGGTTATGCGGGTGTTTACTCTTCATTCCTGTTGTTTGCTAAACGCGCTGAAGCGAAATATGGCGTATCTGCACGTGAAATCCTGATGGAACTTGGTCGCCGTGGTACGGTAGGTGGTCAGGAAGACATGATTGAAGACCTGGCATTAACCATGTCTAAAGCGCGCGAGTTACAAGCTTAATTTTTAATGCATTCGTATTAAAATAAGGCTAATAAAAAAGCATCCGATTTGGATGCTTTTTTATTATTAAGTAGATTTAATAATATATTAAAACTCTGATCTCAGATATTTTAGTTATAGTGCTATGTGAAGATTATTTCAGTTTAATTTTTTCCTTAAACATAAAAACGATAAATAAAAAATATTATCTTAAAGTTTTTAAAAAAATTGCGCTTATTAATAAAGGAAACAGAAATTTGAATTAAATATCTGGTCAAATTTTTATTTTCATTAATCGGTTTAAAATCTAAGAGATTGAGTGCTTAAATCTGGGCCCGGAATATGCAGAGCTAAAAGAGCAAAAGTTTAATACTGTGGTCGGATTTTTTATTTAAACCGACTTGCGCATGATGGCTGCATGGATTTTATCAGCTGAATGGGGAACTCATCATGCGTCGTCACAATTTATGGATTGCAATGCTTGCTGCGACAGCAACTTTAGGGACAACTGCAACGAATGCAGACTTTATTGACGACAGCAATGTTCAACTCAAATTTAAAAACTTTTATCTAGACCGTCAGTATCAAGATGACTATTCATCACGTAACTGGGGTTCTTGGTCACAAGGGGTGACTCTGGATGCCAAGTCCGGTTATCACGATATCGGTGGTGGTGTGCAGGTTGGTGCTGATGTACTGGTGCAACATGCAGTCAAACTCAACGGCCATGATAAAAATCCGGACTGGGTTTTACCGCACGATGGCAAAGAATCAAAAGATCATTTCGGTAAAGTCGGCGCGACCTTAAAAGCCAAAGTTTCACAAACTGAGCTGAAAGTCGGCGAGTTATTGCCTGTATCTCCAGTCTTGGTATTCGATCCATCCCGTCAGTTATTAACGACTTATAGTGGCGCTTGGTTAGAGTCTAAAGACCTTAAGGATACCAAGTTAACTCTGGCGTATATTGATGGTATTAACAACCGTTATGACAACCAGTTCCGTGACTTAACTAAATTTGCTCCACCAAGTTTCTATGATACGGGTGCTGAAGCTGATGGCATGTGGATTGCGGGTATAGACCACCAGCTTACTAAAGAAGTAGGGGCGAGCTACTGGTATGCCGATGTTCAAGACATTTACCAACAGCATTATCTGGGTGTGAATTACAAAACTGCGCTCGGTGAAAAAACCAAATTAGATAGCCACATCCGTTACTTCGATAACTCGGAGTCAGGTGAAAAGCTGTATGGTGAGATCGATAACCAGGCATTATCTGTCGCTGCAAAAGTGAATCATGGTGCACATAGCGTAGGTGTGGGTTACCAGCAAATGTTTGGTGATAGTGCATTCCCGACATTGGGTGGCTGGGTGCCACAGCCTTATCTGGCGAACTGGGGGGTAGCGACCTTTACCGCACCAGAAGAAAAGTCATGGAGTGTTTCTTATGGCTATGACTTCTCTGAAATGGGTGCAAAAGGCCTAAACGCAACAGCAGTATATTTCAAAGGTTATGATCAGAAAGGTACTGGGGCGTATCAAGGTCAGAACTTCAATACGGATGAAGTGAATGCCATCGTGAACTACACTGTGCCAGAAGGTAAATTAAAAGGTTTGGGTGTACAGGCGATGTATATTGATGTGAATTTTGCCAATCCAGCAAAACCAGACCTGCAAGAATACCGTGTCGCCACCACTTATACCCATAAATTCTAATACCCCTATATTTTAAAAGCAGTCAGTCTTCTGGCTGCTTTTTGGTTTAAGAATGCAGTTAAAACCTTAGTTTATGTAGGGTTTAATTTATAAAAAAATATATAAAACAAACACTTAAATTATATCTATTTTGTTGGGTGCAATCGTAATTTTGTATCAGTTTGCTGCAGCTGAGCGGTTAATATAAGGGTGTACACAAGTCATTTTAATGAGTCAACTTGACGTCGAATTCTTGAAAATAGAGGGACACGCAAGCGAAAGACTGTAAGAGGAAGCAATATGAGCACTGTTCAAATCCCTGACTATCAAACAGATCCATTCTTTGGCTTAGAAGACAAATGGATTGAAACCGCTGAAGGCGAGTTGACCCATTACCACGAAATTGGTGAAGGTACGCCTATTCTATTTTTACACGGTTCAGGTACAGGTGTATCGGCCGCGGCAAACTGGTGGTTAAATCTGCCACAAATTGGTGAGCAGGCACGTTGTATCGCGATTGATACCGTTGGTTATGGCCAAACTGTGGTTGCGCCGGGTACTGAATATGGTATCCGTGCCTGGGTAGATCATGCGATCCGTACGCTAGATGCTTTGGGTATCGAAAAAACCTGGTTGGTCGGTAACTCTCTGGGTGGCTGGTTAGCATTCCAGATGGCATTGGATTATCCAGATCGTATTTTGGGTATCGTGTCTATGGGTACGGGCGGTGCGAAACAGACAGCTGCACTTAAAGCTCACGCAAACCCAGTTCTTACAGAAGAAGGAATCAAGAAAACCCTTTCTATGTTTGTCGTAAACAAAGACCTGATTACTGATGAACTGGTAAAAGTACGTTTTGCTTCTGCTGCAAATGACTATGCATCAAATCGTTTAATGGATGTGGTTGGCGCACGTGACCGTGACCGTTTCGAATTCCCATTAGACTTCGAAAAAATGAAAGACATTACTGTGCCTGTACTATTGATTCATGGTACGCAAGACGTGGTGATTCCGGTTTCTCGTACTTGGGACATCCTGAACATCGTGCCAAATGCTGATGCACATATCTTCAGCCAATGCGGTCACTGGTCTCAAGTCGAAAAAGCAGACGAATTCAACACTGTGATCAAAAACTACCTAGCTGTACACGGCGTAAAATAAGTTTGATACAGTTTTAAAAAAGGATGGCTTTGGTCATCCTTTTTTATATCGGAAATATTTAAGGTAGCGCACCTAAGTGAGTTTGATTCTCATTTATTTGAATAAATATAAAAATCTAATAATTTTTATAGGTTTGAGCTATTTAAACTGAGAAAAATCCGAATGAAACTTTATTAGACTTAAGTGGTAAATGCAGTACATTTAGAGCTAAAAATACACAATTTGGGTCAAGGGCAAGTGACAAATTTAAGCGCCAGAAATAGATTCTTTATTATAAAATAGAATTAAAAATGGATTCTTAAGCATAAAATAATAAAACAAAAAAAGCACATGCCTATCATAAGTTGAATGGCATATGCCTAATGCAGGGAAGAAATAGGATTAATTTTGTTCGCTACGGTTAATATCCAGATAGAACACACGGGTCAAAAGCTCAAGAAATTTGCTCACGACATAGGATTTGTTGTTTTTATGGTAGCTGACATACAGGTCTAAATAGGGTAACTCCACGTCCAGCGGACGAATCACGGTATTATCCATGGTTAGTGGTGCAATATAGCCAGGCAAAATGGTACAGCCTAGGCCCATTCCGATCGAGTTGATATTAAATAAAATATTATCGGCCTTTTGCACGATATTGATTTCAATGCCGTTGGCTTTGGCAAAGTCCAGAATAGCCTGGTTCAGGGTCAAGGACTGCTCTGCTGATGGAATAATAAAATCAATACCATTCAATGCTTTAACAGGAATTCTTTCGTATTTTGCCAAGGGGTGATCTTTAGGCAGGAGAAAAATCAGCGGTTCACGAATCACGAACTGGCTTTCAATTTCATCACTATTGAAATTATGACGGGTAAATGTCAGATCTAGATCACCTTTTTTTAACAAACGCATCTGCTCATTGTTGTTCAGGCTGAGCAGTTCAATTTTTAAATCCGGGTTCTGTACACGTAGATTTGGCAAGATATAGGGGAAGATTTTCATCTCGGCTACCGGTACAAAACCGATACGGAGCATTTGCTGTTTGGCCTGTGACACCTGACGTGCCATGGCAACGGCTTTGTCCGCCTGTGCAAGGGTGAGACGGGCCTGTTCCAGGAATACGGCGCCTTCTTCGGTCAGCTCTACTTTACGTTTGGTCCGGTTGAGTAGCTTTACCCCGACATCTTCTTCCAGGTCTTTGATTTGCTGGCTAAGTGAGGGTTGAGCCGTATAAAGTTTAAGTGCTGCCTTACTAAAATTGAGCTCTTCAGCAACGGTGATAAAGTAGCGAAGGTGTCGTAATTCCATGTCATCAACCCAAAGAGTAATCCAAAAAATGTCTTACTATAATTTCCTCAAAGTATAATCTATAAACAACTATGTCGTGAAGATTATTTTCCCATTCATAAACTAAATGCTCTGGCGGGATTAATAGATGTTTTAATATAAAAATTCACGTGCTTAATAATTGCTTTAAGCTCTTAATTGAAACAAAAAAAATATTTCCCGAAAAACGCTGTCAAATCCATCATCGTTGAAAAGTTGAGTCTATTACTTTGTGCCAAAGATAGGTCACAGGAGAGCTTTTCATGAGTGGAAAAATTGATGTGCGCGAAATCGATGCTTTAGTCGATGCACAAAATGGACGTATTACGCCATCTATTTATACAGATCCTGACATTTACGAATTAGAACTCGAACGTGTTTTCGGTCGTACTTGGTTATTCCTTTGCCATGAAAGCCAAATTCCTAAGGCTGGTGATTTCTTCAATACCTACATGGGTGAAGATCCAATCATTGTGGCACGTCAAAAAGACGGTTCAATCAAAGCATTCTTAAACCAGTGCCGTCACCGCTCTATGCGTGTGAGCTTCGCAGACTGTGGTAATACCCGTGCATTTACTTGCCCATACCACGGCTGGTCTTACGGTATTGACGGTTCTTTAAAAGATATCCCGCTTGAAGATCGTGCTTACCCACATGGTGCATGTAAAGAGCAATGGGGTCTGGTTGAAGTGAATCGTGTGAAGTCTTACAAAGGCTTGGTATTCGCTTGTTGGGATGAAACCACACCTGATCTTGAAGAATACATGGGCGATATCGCTTGGTACTTAGATGGCGTTGTTGACCGTCGTCCAGGTGGTACAGAAATCATCGGTGGTGTCCACAAGTGGGAAATCGAGTGTAACTGGAAATTTGCGGCTGAACAGTTCGCATCTGACCAATACCACGCCTTGTTCTCTCACGCTTCTGCGATCCAAGTATTGGGCGCGAAACCAGACGACGAATCTTCTAAGAAATTAGGTGCTGCACAAACGGCTCGTCCAGTTTGGGAAACTGCCAAAGACGCGATCCAGTACGGTTCACGTGGTCACGGTTCAGGCTTCTTCTTCACAGAGAAACCAGACGCAAACGTATGGGTTGACGGTGAAGTTGCCAACTACTTCCGTGAAACTTACGACGAAGTTAAAGAGCGCCTAGGCGAGACTCGTGCACTGCGTCTTGCAGGTCACAACACCATGTTCCCAACTTTGTCTTGGTTGAACGGTACTGCAACACTTCGCGTATGGCATCCACGTGGTCCAAACAAAACCGAAGTATGGGCATTCTGTATTGCGGATGCTGAAGCATCTCAAGAAGTGAAAGAAGCATTTGAACGTTCTGCAACGCGTGCCTTTGGTCCAGCCGGTTTCCTCGAGCAAGATGACTCTGAGAACTGGATTGAAATTCAAAAAGTTTTACGTGGTTACAAAGCGCGTCAAAATAAACTCATTATGGAAATGGGTAAAGGCAACGAAAAAGTACGTGAAGATGGTATCCCGGGTATCACCAACTACATTTTCTCTGAAACTGCAGCACGTGGTATGTACCGCCGCTGGGCAGATTTATTGATCCATGAAAAATGGGAAGACGTGGAAAAAGCAGCTGACGAATATGAGAAGGAGCTTATGAAATGAGTCAAATCAGCTTAGAACTTCATCACCAAATTAGTCAGTTCCTGTATCGCGAAGCAAAATTGCTAGACGATTGGAAATTCCGCGAGTGGTTAGACACGTTAGCTGAAGATATTTCTTACACGCTACGTACCACACCAAACGCACAAACCCGTGACCGTCGTCGTTCAGTTGAACCACCTACCACTTGGGTGTTCAACGATTCGAAAGACCTTTTAGAGCGTCGTGTAGCGCGTCTGGAAACCGGTATGGCTTGGGCTGAAGAGCCTCCATCACGTACCACCCACATGGTGAGCAACGTGATCGTAGAGCCAACTGAAGTTGAAGGCGAATACGACGTGTACGTAACCTATTTGCTATATCGTACGCAAAAAGAGAAAGACATTGTCATTTACTGCGGTAAACGCCATGACAAGATCCGTAAAGTTGAAGGCGGCCTCGGCTTCCAGATCTTCAACCGTAAGATCACGCTTGATCAAGCGACATATAGCTCACATAACCTGAGTGTGTTCTTCTAATGAATAAGATTTTTGTTTGCCAAGTTGACGAATTAGACGAAGGCGAAGCGTTAAAAGTAGATTGTGGCGTAAACGGTATCGAAGCGCTGGCTGTATTTAACAATGGCGGTGAATTCTTCGCTATGAACGATAAATGCAGTCATGGTAATGCGTCAATGTCTGAAGGTTACCTTGAAGATGACGGTACTGTGGAATGTCCATTGCATTCAGCACGTTTCTGTTTAAAAACAGGTGAAGCATTGTGTCTACCTGCAACTGATCCAATCAAAACATTCCCAGTGATTGTTGAAGATGGTCAATTGTTTGTAGAGATGGCAGGAGAGTAAGCATGGGTTGGCTACAAGGCGAAGTTGCACTTATTACTGGTGGTGGTTCAGGCTTAGGCTGGGCTTTGGTAGAACGTTTTATTGAGGAAGGTGCACAAGTTGCGGTTCTTCAACGTTCAAAAGCTAAAGTAGATGCATTAAATGAACACTTCGGTGGAAAAGTTCTTGCGATCGAAGGTGATGTAGCCAGCTATGCAGATAACGTTCGTGCAGTTCAAGCAACTGTGGAACGTTTCGGTAAACTCGATTGTTTCGTCGGTAATGCCGGTATTTGGGATCATTATGCCGATATCGTCAATACCTCTGGTGAGCAACTAGAAAAAGCCTTTGACGAGATTATGGGCATCAATACCAAATCTCTGATCCTCGGTGCGAAGGCTGCACTGGATGCATTGATCGCTTCTGAAGGTTCTATCATATTTACTTTGTCTAATTCGGCACTGTACTCCGCTGGCGGAGGCCCTGTATATACTGCATCTAAGCATGCAGGGGTGGGCATTATGAAAGAACTGGCTTATGAGCTTGCGCCTAAAGTACGAGTGAACGCTGTTGCACCGTCAGGTATGAATGTGAATATCAAAGGCGCGGCATCGCTGGATCAGGAAAATGTGGGCCTGCTCGATGCACGTGATCCTGAGAAAATTGCACGTGGCATGCCACTGAATTTCTTGCCTGAACCGGAAGATATGACCGGTTCATACGTGCTGTTGGCATCTCGTCAAAACAACCGTCCTTTGACTGGTGTTCTGATCAATGCAGAATGCGGTCTGGGTATTCGTGGCCTACGTCAGCCACGTGCAGGTTTCTTTGACGAATAAACATCTAGTCTCATTCAAATGGACTTACCGGCAGCCTCTTCTCTCAGGGCTGCTTTCCTTCTAGGAGTCTCTCATGGCCGTTAAACTTATTTGTGCATCGCACAGTCCTTTAATGGAATTTGCTTCACCTCAAGATCAATCAAAAAAGCAAAAAGTTCGTGCTGCTTTTGAAAAACTCTCTGCTGAAGTAAAAGCTTACGACCCAACCCTGATCATCACTTTTGGTCCAGATCATTTTAATGGTTTCTTCTATGACCTGATGCCAAGTTTCTGCGTCGGTATTCGTGCCAAAGCTGCAGGTGACTGGGATTATGGTAAAGACAATGACCATATTGATGTACCTGAAGACAAGGCATTAGATCTGGTTCGACGTGTACTGGATGAAGGCGTGGATGTTGCCTACTCATACCGTATGCAGGCCGACCATGGCGTGACTCAGCCCTTACATTTCCTGTGTGAAGGCAAACTTGATCGTTATCCAACGATTCCAATTTTTATTAATGGCGCTGCAGCACCGATGCCAACCACCAAACGTACTATTGCTTTGGGCCGTGCTGTGGGTCAATACATCAAGTCTTTAAACCTTGAAAACGAGCGTGTGCTTGTTTTAGGTACCGGTGGTCTGTCACATGATCCACCTACACCACAAATGGGTGCAGTACCACCAGAAGTGGAAGAGTTCCTGATTGCAGGTCGTTATCCAACGCCTGAAGCACGTCATGCACGTCAATCCAAGATTATTGCAGTGGGTCAAAAGCTGGCAGCAGGAGATACGTCAGTTGCCGTGCCTTTGAATGCTGAATGGGATATTGCCCTGCTAGAAACCTTCAAGCATGCTGATTTTGCAACATTAGAAGCGATGACTGAAGCTGAAATCCGCCATGATGGTGGTCGTGGTGGTCAGGAAGTCCGTTCTTGGATGGCTGCCTTCGCTGCCTTAAGCGAAATGGGTGAGTATGAAATGACCACACATTGCTATGAAGACATCAGCGAATGGATTGCCGGCTTCGGTATCGTATCTGCAGAGTTAAAAGGTTAAGAAAATGAGCAACGTAAACAACATCGTGATCGTGGGTGCTGGCCAGGCAGGTGCGAGCGCAATTTTAGAACTTCGTGGCAACAAGTATGAAGGCAAAATCACTTTAATTGGTGATGAAAGCCATCTTCCTTATGAGCGTCCACCGTTGTCTAAAGATGTGATTCTAAAACCTAAAGAGACCAAGATCGAAATCCTGTCAGAACAGAAACTGGCAGATTTAGGGGTGGAAACAATTCGCGGTAATGGCGTGATGAAAATCAATGCCGAGGCGAAAACGGTTGAACTCCTGAACGGTGATGTTGTTGCTTACGACAAACTCTTGCTTGCAACAGGTGGCGCCGCGCGCCGTTTGCCTAATTTCGATGCTTTGGGCAAACACGTTTATACCCTGCGTAACCTGGAAGATTCACAAGCGCTGGTGCCTGTGCTTCAAGCCGGTCGCCGTATCATCCTGATTGGTGGTGGCGTGATTGGTCTTGAGCTGGCATCTTCAGCACGTTACAAAGACTGTCAGGTGACTGTGATCGAAATGGGTCCAATGGTCATGGGCCGTTGTTCACCACAAATCCTGAGCGAATTCCTGCTGGAACAGCATCGTCAAAACCAGGTTGATGTGCGTCTTGAAACCAAGATTGCAGATTGCCGTTTAGATGGTGAAGAAGTCGTGGTAACGCTGGAAGGCGGTGAAGAACTGCGTGCTGATGCTGTAGTTTATGGAATCGGAATCGTGCCAAATGCACAGCTTGCGCTAGATGCAGGTCTGGATGTTGATGTTGCGATCAAAGTCAATGAACACTGCCAAACCTCGAATGCTGACATTTATGCAGCGGGTGATGTTGCGACTCAGTTACGTGACTGTGGCAATCATCGCCGCGTTGAAACTTGGGAAAATGCCAACCTTCAGGCAGGCATCTTTGCGCGTCACGTGATGGGTGTGGAACATCCGAAAGCCAATCCGGCCTGGTTCTGGACGGATCAGCTGAATATCAATTTCCAGTTTGTCGGCGATATGGCCGCAGCTGAATGGCATATCCGTGGTGAAATGGATGCAGCCAAAGGTGCAGACAATTCATTCGTGATGTATGGTGTGACAGATGGTCAGATCGTTGGCGGGATTACCGTGAATGCAGCCAAAGAAATGCGTCATTTGAAAAAAATGATCAGCAAAAATACGGCGTTTGATGTTGAAAAACATTTGGATATCGCGCAAGACTTACGCAAAATTGCTTAAGTTGTATTGAGATATCTTTGGACAGACCTATGTTTTGCATAGGTCTGTTTTTTATGCACGAAACTTGATGAATTTATCAAAAATTAAAACTTCATCTCAGCATGAATTCGCTATACGCTATTTTTGAAGTTGCTGATCCAGAACTTCTTGGCCTCGTTTAGGAGACTTATGAGTTCTTCATCTTCATTGCCGGTCACGGCAAGTATTTACGCTTTATTGGTGCTGATCTGGGCAGCAACGCCACTGGCGATTGTCTGGAGCGTGGCCGAGATTCACCCGATGTGGGTGCTGATCATTCGCTATTTCGGTGCCTCGGTTATTGCACTGTTCCTGCTGAAGATCATGCGCGACCCGCTGCCTTTTGACCGTACTTCAATGAAAAGTTATCTGGCAGGCAGTTTGAATTTAATCGGTGCGCAGCTGTTTATTTATCTGGCGGCCAATTATCTGACCTCAGGTTTGATGGCACTAATTTTTGGTTTTTCACCGCTGATCGCTGGTTTGATCGGGCATATGATTTTAAAAACCCATAAACTGATCTGGCTGCAATGGCTCGGCATGGCAGTGGCCGTCGCCGGTTTATGTTTTGTTTTTGCCGACTCGGCAGACAGCAAGATCAATCCCTGGGGGGGTGGTGCTGATCAGTATGGTGTCTTATATCAGCTCGATCTTCTGGGTTAAGCAGATCAGTGCACCCTTGAGTCCGATGTCGCAAGCGACGGGTTCATTGCTGGTCTCCTCGGCTGGTTCAGTCATTTTAGTACCGTTTATCTGGCAACATATGCCGACTCAGTTGCCTAGCACACAGGCAATGATCGGTTTTGTATTTACCATGATCATGTCCTCGATTGTGGCGATGCTGTGCTATTTCTGGCTGATTCGCCGTCTAAATGCTTCGACTGTCTCATTGAGTAATGTGATGACGCCGGTGATTGCTCTGGTATTGGGAGCAACCTTAAATCATGAAATTATCAGCAGTCATGCTTTTGCGGGAATTGCTGTGGTGATGTTCGGGATCATCATGTATTTCTGGAAAGAGTGGCGCGAACAGTATTTTTCCAAGCATTAAAACTGTAAAAACCAAAAGGGCGAAAGCCCTTTTATTATTTGAGTAGAGAGTAAAGTGATTCAACAACGTGGGAGATCACGACTAAGCAACAATTTGTAAAACAACTTTCAAAAATAAATGATTAAGATTTTGATACATAAATCATTCAAGCTTGCACAAGCTTATTTAGGACAGTGTCAGGATGTCTGAATCCAATAAAATCGTAGTTTATGCAGCTCTATTTGGTAATCTGGCGATTGCGCTGGTTAAATTTGTTGCGTCCTATATAACCAATAGCTCTGCCATGTTCAGTGAAGCAATTCATTCCGTAGTAGATACCTTGAATGAAATTTTACTGTTATATGGCATGAAAAAATCAGAAAAACCTGCAAATGCCAAACATCCTTTTGGTTATGGGCGTGAACTGTATTTTTGGGCCTTTATTGTGGCACTGATGGTTTTTGCGTTGGGTGCGATTGTGTCCATCTATCAGGGGATACAGCATATTCTTCAGCCTGAAGTCATGCAGGATCCATTGATCAATTATATTGTGCTGGGTCTGGCGATTCTTTTTGAAGGGTTTTCATGGTCAGTGGCTTTAAAAACCTTTCGTAAACAAAAGGGAAATCTGGGATATTTTGAAGCATTTCGACACAGTAAAGATCCAACGACCTTTACCGTGTTATTTGAGGATACTGCCGCCCTGGTCGGCTTGGTGATTGCTCTGGTCGGTATCTTTCTGGCGCATCAACTGAATATTCCTGAATTGGACGGTGCCGCATCGATTTTAATTGGTATCGTGCTGGCGGTCTCCGCTTGGTTTCTGGCACGTGAAACCAAAGGTTTGTTACTGGGTGAAACGGCAGATCCAAAACTGCGTGAAGATGTATTGAACATTGCTCAACAGGATGCGGCAGTTTTTAGTGCTAATGGGGTATTGACTGAGCAGATGGGTGCTCAGCAAGTCATTGCATCATTGAGTCTGGAATTTAAAGATGATTTAACTTCTGATGAAATTGAAGCCTGTGTCAACCGGATCGAAGCGCAGATTAAACAGCTGCACCCGGAAATTATTGCTTTATTTGTGAAACCCCAAACCAAGGCCGTATGGCTGGAACGAACTCAAGGTCGTGTATAAAGATCTAAAAAACGCTTGAGGTTGGTATTTTGATCTCAACTTGCCTTTCTCGCACAATTGATGTGATGATACTGAGGTATGGCGAATTTCATCATAAAATCATCAATGGGCAGACATGCTTTTGTCAGCATGGGCTTATAAATATTGAGTATCATTTTGTATTTTTAGACAGAAGGGCGCGAGCGATATTTTTCTAGATAATCCAAGGCTTCAGCCAGCCATAAGGTCGATGAAATGCCATTTTTTTGCTAAAAATAACAAAAACATACATGATTTTCTGTGACGGATTTCATACTATGTTGTAGTGTGCCTGTTTTTAGTTTGTATGCTCATTAAAAGATGCACCGCTTGACCATTTCAAGAGGTTGTTGTCTTGCATATAGCGAATAATAAATAGTGGATGTTTATGCAAGATCTTCTCAAAACTAAAAAATTCCAGTTAATCACGGAATCCAGTTGGAAACATCTCTGGTCTAAGCCAGTGTTTGAGTATCTGCATTCAGATCATTTCGACGGAAAACAGTTTCGTAATCTTGAGCATGCATCTCTATCGCGCGGTCGCTTTGATTTATATAAATGGCTCATTACCCGAAAATCCAAGACCTGGAATGTCAATCTTGACGAAGAGCGTGCCGAGTTTTTTTCTCGTCCGCGCGCATTGCCACAGCAGCGTCCAGATGCAGCTCTGGATGACTGGCAAGTCTGGTTTATTGGTCACGCCACCACATTAATTCAGATCGGCCCCTATAACTTCCTGACCGACCCGGTCTGGGCTGAATATGCCAGTCCATCGGCTTCCACAGGGCCGCAACGGGTCATTCCGGCTGGCATTGCCCTGGATGAGTTACCCCAGATTGATGCCGTACTGCTCAGCCATAACCATTATGATCATATGGATCTGGCCAGTCTGGAATGGCTGCACAACACTTTTGAGATGCCGATTTATACCGGTCTGGGTAATGCCTGGTATTTGCCAGAACATTATACCGTGCATGAAATGGACTGGTGGGAAAGTGCCTTTTTTGAAGAGATCCGGATTGTCTATACGCCCGCTCAACATGCCTCAGGGCGCGGCATGCGCGATCAGAACTGTGCACTCTGGGGAGGCTTTTCTTTATTACATGGCAAGGAACATTGTTTCTTTGCCGGAGATAGTGGCTACGCCTCACATTTTAAAGAAATTCGTAAACGTCTGGGGGCGCCGCGGATTGCCTTACTCCCGATAGGAGCATATGAACCGCGTGAACTGATGCGCGCGATCCATATGAATCCGGAAGATGCCTTTCATGCCCATCATGACTTACAGGCCAAATGTTCACTGGCGATTCATTACCGTACTTTTCAGCTCACGGATGAAGACCGGGATGCACCGGAACATGAGTTACATGAGATCATCAAGCATTCTTCCAAGTTGATTAATCCATTTTACTGCATACGGGAAGGCAAGCGGATTATTGTCTAAATGTTTTACTCTGTTCCTGTAGGATGAGTTGAATGGCCACTACAGAAAGCATCAGCATGGCGGTATTCATCACCACAGGATTGAATGCTGCAGTAAGTTGCAACGGGGCTGTGAATGCAATCAGCAGTAGTAATCCAGCAAGTCCGATAATATTCAACCTATGCAAGAGTATGGACCGGTTCCATTTCAGAAAGCATAAGCCAAATAGCATTTCACATCCTCCGGAAAGTCTAACCAAGACTTTGGCCAGTGCTAGCTCAAAACCCATATTTTGCCAAATGCTAATTTCAGCGGGTGATTGGAACAGAATTTTTGGAATGAGTCCCTGATAGAGCCATAGTATGACCAAAGTCAGCTGGATAGTACGCAGTGATTGTAGGAATACAGGTTTAGGATTCACGGACAGCTTCTTCCAGAAAATGGCGTTTATTTTCGCTGGATGGAATCAGGCAATACTCGGTTTTACCAAATAGCTTGTAACGATTTAAAGCGACCACACGATACAGAAAATCTCGGATAAAACGTGGAACAAAATAACCTGCGCTCATTAAATTAAAGGGAAAACCAAGATGCTGCAGCGCCTTCAGTAATGCAGTCGATTCGGTATAGAGTGTGCCATCTTGAATGACGAGCATCGTGGTGTAATGTTCGGTTGGCATCTGATAATGTTCGAGCAGTGCCGTACCTAAAGGCGATTGGGCGGAAACCAGTTTAAACTGTATCTTCTTATCGTATTGAATCAGAAACCGTGCCCAGCCATTGCAGATCACGCAAACAGCATCAAATAAAACGATGTCGTGTTGTTGAATGATGTCTTCAATATTCGCATGCATTGTTGTATTTCTTTTTGTGCTGACTTGCTTCTATAGTGCTTGATGCTGCAATAAAAAACCACCCGAAGGTGGTTTTTATACGTGTCTAAACTGGCTTAGAGAAAGCTAGGCAAACCTTTGGCTGGATCGGTTTCACGTGCTGCTTGGGCATCTGCTACGGTCATGCCGAGTGCTTGTGCTACGCCTTCGCCGTAGGCTGGATCACAGTGATAACAGTTGCGGATGTGACGGTATTTGATGAAATCTAGTGCATCCCCCATCGCTCCGGCCGTGTTATTAAACAGAGCTTGTTTCTGCTGGTCATTCATCAGGTTGAACAGGGCACGGGGCTGGCTGAAGTAATCGTTGTCATCTTCACGGAAATCCCAGAAATCGGCATCACCGGTAATTTTTAGTGGTGGCTCTCTGAATTCCGGCTGTTCCTGCCACTGGCTGAAACTGTTCGGCTCGTAATGTGGCAATGAACCATAGTTGCCATCCATGCGGCCTTGACCATCACGGCGGTTCGAATGTACAGGACAACGTGCAGCATTGACCGGAACCTGTGAATGATTCACGCCAACACGGTAACGCGCTGCATCGGCATAGTTTACTAAACGTGCCTGTAACATACGGTCCGGTGAGTAGCTGATGCCCGGCACAAGATTACTTGGTGCAAAGGTTGCCTGTTCTACATCCTGGAAATAGTTTTCCGGATTGCGGTTTAGCTCAAATTCACCGACTTCAATCAGTGGATAATCGCCTTTCGGCCAGACTTTGGTCAGGTCAAATGGATGATAAGGCACTGTTTCAGCTTCCAGTTCCGGCATGACCTGAACGTACATTTTCCATTTTGGATAGTCACCACGTTCGATGGCATCAAACAGGTCGGTCTGGCTGCTTTCACGGTCTTTGGCAATCAAGTCTGCAGCTTCAGCATCGGTCAGGTTCTGGATGCCTTGCTGGGTACGCATATGGAATTTCACCCAGAAGCGTTCATTTTGGGAATTGATGAAACTGAAGGTATGGCTGCCAAAACCATGCATATGACGGTAACCAGTCGGGATCCCACGATCTGACATGACAATAGTCACTTGATGCAGAGCTTCAGGTAAAAGTGTCCAGAAATCCCAGTTATTGGTGGCACTGCGCTTATTGGTTTTCGGGTCACGTTTGACTGCTTTATTCAGGTCAGGGAACTTGCGGGCATCCCGCAGGAAAAACACCGGAGTGTTATTGCCGACCAGATCCCAGTTGCCTTCTTCGGTATAGAATTTTAAGGCAAAACCGCGAATATCACGTTCTGCATCGGCCGCGCCACGTTCACCTGCCACTGTTGAGAAACGCGCAAACATTTCGGTTTTTTTGCCGACTTCAGAGAAAATTTTAGCGCGGCTATATTGGGTAATATCGTTGGTCACGGTAAAGGTGCCGAAAGCACCTGAACCTTTGGCATGCATACGACGCTCTGGAATCACTTCACGGACAAAGTTGGCCAGTTTTTCATTCAGCCATAAATCCTGGGCAAGTAAAGGTCCACGCGCACCTGCCGTCATACTGTTCTGGTTGTCGACCACAGGCGCACCAGCTTCAGTGGTCAGGTGGGTGACAGGGCATTTTTTAAAATCTTGGCTCATCTTTCCTCTCCAAGTTTTGAATATCTTGTGTCGTTTATCTAGTATTCATAAAATATTGAGATATACGCTAATCAAATCAGGTTTCACCATATTTACAATATCTTTAAATAAAAGGTGTGACAGCACAAAACGGAATTCAAGATATAATTGAGTGAGCTCACTCAAAACGTATTTTTCAAGTTAATAAAGTTTAAAATATTGAAAATTAAATGGTTACTTTTAAAAAGTAACGGGTTTTCCACTCTCTGACAATATCAAATTCTATATATTTTGAATAACTCGAATAATGAATGGGATTAAACGAAAATAACAATATCTAAGTCCATAATATGTTTTTATCAAAGGATAAAAATAATAAGTGAAAAGTGTTATTTAAAATACATTTTATAACTGATTTATTTTAAATAGTTTTTTAATTGAGTTTTGTTTGGCTAAAGAAACCCATAAAAATAATGAATGAAATAAGGGTATTTTCTGGCTATAGCTCCCATTTTTGCATATAGAAAATCCTGGCTAAATGGGCTTTATTTTTAAAAAAGCATTGGCAAATATGCTTGAAAATTAGTCAGTCGGCCCTATAATTATCTCACTCCTTCTTCCAAATTATATAGAGAGTAAAATGGCCAAGAAAAAAACAGCCGAGCAGGTGGTGATCCACAATTTTGTGGCAAAACACATGCATGAAGTCAACAAAAGCCAGGTCTTTGTAGACCGAAAGAAAAATGCAAAACGTGGCTACAACAAGCACAGACAAGGGCGATATTCCATGGAAGATCGCCCTTTTTTAATGGCTGCTTAAGGTCTGTAAGGTGGCTGGGGACGACGCGGTGGCTGTTTAGGATTGGTTTTAACTGGAGAGAGCGGGGCGACAGGCCGGTTGTTACGAGTTTGCGAATATTGATTTGGATGCCGGGATGACGTTGTCGATTCATCCGCAATTAAGTCATTAAAGAATTTATTGAGTCTACTGTGCACTGGCGCTTTGTGGTGAGGGGAGTGAGGCTGTGGTCTGGCCTGCTGAAAACTGGAAAATTGATCTTTTTGTTGATGATAGAGTCTGGCAGCAATGACGGAGGGGTCATCTCTGCCTAAACGCCGCCGTTGCGATGCCGAAATTTCAATGCCCAATAATGGAGTCATTTTAGGCCGATCGGCATAGCTCGTTGCTCGATTGCTGGCAGGGCGTATATAAGATGAACCGGAATTATGAGTTTCTTTGCGGGCAGCCAAAGCCGGTGCAAGAATGACTACATAGAACACCGCAACAATCATGAATAGGATGACCAGAAATTCCATAACCACCTCTACCACTGTCGAGGGACTGGAAAAAGTCCCGTATTAGGCACTCACTATACGTGATGCTGATTTCACCATATCCCCTAAACCATGGGTTCTGAAATAATATTCTAACCAGCTTTTTACCATAAGTGGATTGTCCATTTTTAACACATGTGCCAGTAATTCCTGGGCATCACTCATCGGAACATGACAAATGGTTTTACGTACCCGCAAAATATTACTGGAACTCATCGACAGGGTATTAAAGCCCATGGCCATGAGCAAAACTGCAGACAGCGGATCGCCTGCCATTTCACCGCAGATACTGACCGGTTTTTCATTGCGATGACAGTCCTGCACCAGACGGGTTAAGGCACGAAGTACTGCTGGGTGTAAATGTGAATAGACATTGGCCACCCGCGGATTATTGCGGTCCACGGCCAACAGATATTGGGTTAGATCGTTGGAGCCGACCGAGAAGAAATCCACCAGTTCGGAAAATTCATCAATCTGATGTAGCACACTCGGCACTTCCACCATGATGCCGAGTTTAGGCTTGTTCACCTTGACCTGTTCTTCTTCCTGAATCGCCGCATGATCACGTTCTAGCAGGTAGAGCGCTTCCTCGACTTCGCTGACACTGGTCACCATCGGCAGCAGAATATGCAGGTTATTCAGCCCGATACTGGCCTTGAGCATGGCGCGAATCTGTGAAGAAAAAATTTCCGGATGATCCAGGGTAAAACGAATGCCGCGCCAGCCGAGTGCCGAATTTTCTTCTTCAATCGAGAAATACGGCAGGTCTTTGTCTGCACCAATGTCCAGCGTCCGCATCACCACCGGTTTATTGGCAAAGTGACTAAGCTGCTGACGATAAATCGCACGTTGTTCTTCTTCGCCCGGGAAGCGGTCACGCAACATAAACGGAATTTCAGAACGGTATAAACCGACACCTTTGGCACCGCGCTGCACGCCACGCACCACATCAATCATCAGGCCGGTATTGACGTAGAGTTTGACCGCTACGCCATCCGGAGTAATCGCATCTTTGGTTTCGTACTGGCGCAAATCTTTGGCAATCTGTTCTTCTTCTTTTTGAATTTCTTTATAGCGACTGCGCAGGCGACGTGGCGGATTAATAAACACCCGCCCCTGATGTGCATCGACAATCATCTCGACATCATCGAGGGTGTTGATTGGCAGTTCGGTTACGCCGACTACGGTGGGAATGCCAAGGGCACGCGCCACAATCACCATATGCGAGTTCATGGCGCCTTCAGTGGTGACAATCGCGGCAATTTTATCCACGGGCAGTTCAACCAGTGCAGCCGTCGATATTTCCTCACCAATTAGAATACTTTCATCGGTCAGTTCACGGTGACTGGCATCGGCTTCCTGTAAGCGCGCCAGAATGCGGCGGCCCAGATCTTTTAAGTCCGCCACCCGCTCACGTAAATAATCATCTTCCATCTGGGAAAATTGTGCCACATGATTGTCAATGACAATTCGCACGGCGCCTTGTGCCCAGTGACCTTCACGAATAAAAGCCTTGATTTCTGCAGGCAGGGCATTTTCATCCAGCATACGCAAGAACACGCTAAACAGTGCGCGTTCCTCGGCCATCAACGCATCCTGCATTTTGTCATCTAGCGACTGGATTTCTTCGCGGACTGAATTCAGGGCGTTATCTAATAGCTCCAGTTCTTCGCTAATGTCATCCGCTTCACGGTCAGGGACTGCGGCAAGATCTGCTGGCGGATAAAGAATCACTGCACGACCTAAGGCAATACCACCGGAGCCAGAAACTCCCTGAAAGGTTTTATAAGCGGGCAGGTTGCTCGGTTTACGGAATACATCGATATTGCCAACGGCATGGGCATGGGCGATGACGCCAGAAAGCTGCGCACAGAGTGTGACCAGAAAGGATTCAGCAGCTTCAGAAAAGTCCTGTGATTCTTTATTTTGAACCACCAGCACACCCATGACCTTACGACGGTACATCACCGGCACACCAAGGAAGGAGTTATAAATTTCCTCACCGGTTTCAGGTAAAAACAGGAAGCGCTCGTGTTTAGGGGCATTGTCCAGATTGACAATTTCCTCACGCTGCCCAACCAGGCCCACCAGACCTTCGCCGGTTTGCAAAGACACATGGCCGACAGATTCTGCATTCAGGCCTTTAGACGCCATGAGCAGATAACGCTGATTGCGTTCGTCGAGGAGATAGATCGAGCAGACATCAACCTGCATGGCCTCGGCCACATGTTTGACCATGATGTCGAGCGATTCATGCAAACTGGTGGACGCATTGATCTCCTGAACAATACGTCTCAAGGTGTCCAGTTGCATATTCGACATAAGGTCTGCTCCGTCTATTCAGAATTTCAGTGATTAAGTTTATTTATAACAATAGCCGCGTAAAAAATCTGCATTATTTATGCGATTTTTTAAGGTTTTTGCTGGGGCAGTTGCTGACACAACTCCACCAAGGCTTTGCGGTAAACATCACGTTTGAAATTCACGACTTGACCGAGTGGGTACCAATAACTGACCCATTGCCATTGATCAAATTCGGGCGGATCAGACAGATTCAACTGAATATGCTGAACGGGGGCCGTGAGTTTGAGTAAAAACCACTTTTGTTTTTGACCGATACAGACCGGATCAGAGTCCGTACGAATGTATCGATGCGGCAAACGATAGCGCAACCAGCCTTTGGTTTGCGCGACTATCTGGACGTGTTCGGGCAATAAGCCAACTTCTTCTCTCAGCTCACGATAGAGTGCCTGCTCAGGGGTTTCTCCATATTGGATCCCGCCTTGTGGAAATTGCCATGCATTATGACCAATACGTTTTGCCCATAAAACCTGTCCAGCATCGTTTGCCAAAATGATCCCGACATTCGGTCGGAAACCTTCAGAGTCGATCATTTGGCTACCTAAAAATTGTTTAATTTATGCCTTTGCCATCGGGGAGCATTATTTCGTTATCCAACTCGAAAAAAGCAAAGTTTAAAAATGTTAAAATTGCTATGATCTTAACGAATTTCTATCGACTAGCGGAGATAGATTTACAATTTTTTTCTTAAATTTCAGTTTTTACGAGTATTTTCATGAAATTGGCGCTATTTGATCTCGATCACACCTTGTTAAACACGGATTCGGATCATTCTTGGGGAGAGTTTTTGGTCAGTGAGGGCCTGGTCGATCCAGTTCAGCATCGCGCCATGAATGACAAGTTCTATGACGATTATAAAAAAGGCCAGTTGGATCCTTATGCCTATAATGAATTTGTGTTCCAGTTTCTGACCAAACATGACAATGATTATTTGACTGAATTACATCAACTGTTCATGCAAAAAGTCATTCGTCCACAAATGCGTCCTGAAGGTTTTAAAGCCATTGAGCGCCACCGTGAAGCAGGGCATGCCTTAGTGGGGATTACCGCAACTTCAGACTTTATTACCGCACCCATTTTTCGTGAATTCGGAATTACTGAAATTATTGCCACCAATGCTGAAGTCATTGATGGGAAATATACTGGTAAAGTCATCAATACCGCATGCTATCAGCAAGGCAAGCTGGTGCGTCTGGAACAATGGCTGGAAGGCCGTGACGTAACCGAGTCTTGGGCTTATTCAGATTCGATTAATGACCGTTTCTTGCTGGAATATGCGGATCATGCGATTGCAGTCAATCCGGATGATCGTTTGGAAACTCTAGCCCAAGAACAAGGCTGGGAAATACAGGACTGGTCGATCTAAGTATTCTAGTCCCATTCATGTGATTTATTCAGCACAACTTCGGTTGTGCTTTTTATTTGCCTCAATGGAATATTAATGTTTTTTCACAGTCAGGCTGAATCAGACATGCTATGCTCAAAAAACAGGACATGATAACAATAGTAGATTCTGAGGTATGAGATATGACTCACGTTCGACCACGTATGACACATCTGTTCCAGCAGCTTGGCTTGGATGCCAGTGCAGAAGGTATTGAAACATTTATTCACGAGCATCAATTACATAAAGATCTGACTTTACTGGATGCGCCGTATTGGTCAGAGGCACAGCGTCAATTTTTAAGCGAGAAAATAGCATCTGATGGCGAATGGGCGATTGTGGTGGATCAACTCAATGAATCCTTACATGAAAATTCAACCAATGAAGGATGATTAAAAAGCCAATCGTATGATTGGCTTTTTTTAGGCCATCACCTTACCTTTAGCGAACACGTTTCCAGATCGTGACTTGTGACAGCGTGTGTTGATACTTTCTGGCCGTTTCTCGAATCACAAAAGGCACATCTTGGGGTTCGGCCACCAATTCAAAGTGCTGGGTTAAGATATTGCTTATACCAGCCAAGGTCGTGATCTTTTCCCCATCCTGCTGAAAACCGCCCAGCCATTCGCTACGCGCCGTATGTTCTTCCAGCCAGGTATAGGGCGAACTCAGCATTAAAATTCCACCTATATTGATACGTTTATGAATCTGCAATAAAAAGTCTTTCGGATGATGCAGCCGGTCAATCAGGTTGGCTGCCAGAATAAAATCATAGCCGCTAAAATGTGCTTTCAGGTTGCAGGCATCGGCCTGAAAAAATTCCGTTTTAGATGTAAACTGATCCAAAGTAACATCTTCAAGTGAACAGCTTTTTTCTTCGCTTAATTCACCTTCTAGTGGCAGTTGATAACGTACCCTGTCGCCTTGAGCCAAATAGACCGCTTGCTGAATAAAGCGTGCAGAAAAGTCCAGACCGGTCACCTGATCAAAATGGCGCGCCAGTTCAAAGCTGGCGCGGCCGGTAGCACAGCCAATATCTAAGGCACGATGACATGGCGTTTGCTGAAAATAGGGTTGTGCCAGATGGACCAGTGTTTTGGCAAAATTGGCAACACCAAAATATTCATCACCGTACTGGAATTCCAGATATTGGGAGACCAGCTGGTCGCTTTCATAGTTCGAAGGGAAATGTTGCAGTGCCTGATCAGAGGCGACGTAGCGAAAACCGGCATGCTGGAAGAAATGCCGTCTGAAGGCATAACGGGAACTATATAGGGCTTCATTGCCCGCCGAAATCCAGGAGCCACCTTTCATCAGGTTATGGCGGCCGTCAAAGGTCGGTGTGCTGAAATCATCATAAAACGGATGCACCTGAAAACCCTGGAATGGATAGATCGGGGTTTCAGTCCATTGCCAGACATTGCCCTGAATATCGTAAAAATCGCCCTGCTTGAAATGATCGACCGGACAGGAACTGGTACCGTATTTCAATTCAATATTGGCCTGTTCAGGACTCGGTAAATCTGAATCCAGATCGGAAACCGCATACAGGCGATACCATTCATCTTCAGTCGGCAAGCGAATGGTTTTTTCCAGCTGTTGCGATTTCCACTGACAAAAGGCCTTGGCTTCATGATAATTCACTTCTACCGGCCAGTCCCAAGGCATCGGCACTTCTTCCAGCATCAGTCGCAATGACCAGCCTAATTCAGTTTTACGCCAGAAACAGGGATGAGCAGCTTGTGAAAATTGCAGCCAGCCTAGACCTTCTTCATTCCAGTAGTGTTCGGTCTGATAGCCATCAGCTTCGACAAAGGCCAGAAATTCCTGATTCGATACTAGATATTTGGAGGCTGCAAAAGCCGCAACCTCGGCTTCATGCAGGCCGTATTCATTGTCCCAGCCATAAAATGGATCGTTAAAATATTTCTGTAAATGTACCTTACCTTCAGGCACAGGCAGTAAGCTATTATCCGGAGCTATGCCAGTAATGATATTGGCGCGCCACTGCGGATGCTGGCGTACATGTTCCAGAGCATGCTGGCGGATCAGTACGGAAGAAGTTTCCAGATGAATCCGTTCATGCTCAATGCCCATAATGAGCGTCCACCACGGATTCTGCCAGTTTAAGGGCAAAGTCAGCGGAGCATGCTCAAGAATATTCAAGATCAGGGCGCGCACCTGATGCCGATAATCACGGACTTCCTGCACACTGGGCCAGTCATAGTGCACTTCATCCAGATCGTCCCAGCTCATCTCATCTACACCGATCGCGAAGATACTTTCAAAATGCGGATTTACGCGTTCGCTAATTAGCTTGCTGAGCAGTAGTTTATTGACAAAAAAAGTGGCGGTATGCGCAAAATAAAAAATTAGCGGATGACGTAAAGTAATTGGTTTGATGAAAAAAGCATCTTCATGCTTGAGGCATTCAAACAGTTGCTCATAGGTGTCAAAGGTATTCAGGAAATATTCGTGCAAGCCGTGTCGGGCGGTCTGTTCATCGGAAAAATCAAGTGCCGGCGTGGGCAGCAGCATAGGTTTGGCCGAAAGCCATAGGCTGCTTGTATTTGTTTTATCTTGAGAGTGGGATTTTAAGGGAGAATCGAGCTGCATCCGTCAGGCTCCATCGAATAGTTTTAAGCATTCCTCTGCACTGCAAAAGAATGGAATTGTCTTAAAAATACTCGAAAGATATCGCCAGATGGGGTGTATTTAGGTAACAAAATGCTGCACCGTTTTGGATGCAGCATGTTCAGGAACGGCTTAAATAGACAGCGAGGCACCCTGCATGAGCTGAACCAGAGCCTGAGCTGCTTTGGACTGAGTACGACCGGGATGCCAGACCATGCCCAAACGACGGTTCATTTCCAGATTAATATCTAGTTGGTGAAGGTCATGATTGACCAAAGTTTTTGGCAGTACCGACCAGCCTAAGCCAATCGATACCAGCATCCGGATTGATTCCAGCGGATTATTGCTCATACTGACTTTCGGTTTAATACCCTGTTTTTCAAATTCGGCCAAAGTAATTTGCGAGGTATAGGTCTGTGATGATGGCAACAGGCTTGGATAGTCGAGCAAATCTTCCAGACACAGATTTTTTTGCTGTGCCAGCGGATGAAACGGTGCCACCACAAAGACCAGAGGATCATTCCAGATGGTTACGTAATTCAGACGCGCATCACCACGGGGCGGCAAGGTTAAAAATGCCAGTTCAAGATCGCCGGCAATTACCTGTTCATGTGCTTGCTCGGAATCAACAAAATGCACATCCAGGGTCACGTCAGGATATTCCTGAACATAACGGCGCAAATGACTCGGCAGATGATGCAGGCCAATATGATGACTGGTACCAATTTTTAGTTTGCCCTGTACCTGACCCTGTTCATGGCTCAAGGTATAATGAATATCACCGAGTTCATTCAGCCAGTTTTTCACTTTAGGCAACAGAGAGTGCGCCGCGTGGGTGGCCTGTACACCACGTCCGGCAGATTCAAACAGCTTGACCCCAAAGTATTCTTCCAGACTGTGAATACGTTTGGTGACAGCAGGCTGGGTAATGAAGAGCTGATCTGCGGCCAGAGAAATCGAACCGGTTTGCATGACTTTCACGAAGGCTTCAAAGGCTGCGAGATTCATCTTAATCACCTATAAAGAATTTTTATGTGTAAATCTATTATTGTTATATTTTAAGAATAAATCAAAGTAAAATTAGCTCATCTATGTTGCAGTGCTGAATTACTATACATTTTCAAAGCCTTGGCATTTTAAAAACTAAAAAAGACCACCTATAAAGGCAGTCTTTCATCAGGAACCTCGACTGAAGAGTTTAGACGGTAATGTCCTCATTCTGCTGTTGGTTATTACGCTCCCAGATTTTTTCATGGAAGAAGAAAGCCACTGCCTGTACCGTTGGCTCTAATAAACTTAAGGCAATGGCCATGGTCAAACTGCCGGTTACCAAGTAACCCACAATCATCGCTACGGTAATATGCATAATGTAGTAGCTGAAAGTCTTTTTAAACATGCGCTGGTTATTGTCTACAAAGCGTTGAATATGTGCCATGTCGAAGTTCCTCAAAATCATCATCTCTGTCGATGAAGAAATAATAATAATTCTCATTTAATTTGTAAAAACGAATATTTTTAATAAATTAATCGGAAAATTAGATTGATGAAAATAAAGTGAAAGTCTGATTTGATTCAGCTTTTAAAAGATTCCAAAAAGTTTTTTAACTGATAAAAATGATAAATTAGATTTATGTGATTGCAGCGATATAATCAAAATCAGAGAAAGAATTTACCCAGTCCAGTGGAGTATATCGACATGGCAGGCGCAACCCAAACAGCAAAAACATTATATGACAAATTGTGGGACGACCATTTAGTAACGCAACGTGATGATGGTTCTGCCTTACTGTACATCGACCGTCACTTATTACATGAAGTGACTTCTCCACAGGCCTTTGAAGGTTTGCAACTGGCCGGGCGCAAGCCATGGCGTTTAAGCGCGAATATTGCCACACCGGATCATAACGTACCGACCTCGAAAAAAGAGCGTGAGCAGGGTGTTGCCGGAATTGAAGATGAAACCTCGCGCATCCAGGTGCAAACTTTGGATCACAACTGCAAGACCTTTAATATTGTTGAATTTGATATTAATGATATCCGTCAGGGCATCGCGCATGTGGTCGGGCCGGAGCAAGGCTTGACCTTACCGGGCATGACCGTGGTATGTGGTGACTCGCATACCGCAACACATGGTGCTTTTGGCTGTTTGGCGCATGGTATCGGGACATCCGAAGTTGAACATGTATTGGCGACTCAATGCCTGGTTCAAAAGAAGATGAAAAACATGTTGGTACGCGTCGATGGCAAATTAGGTCAGGGCGTAACACCGAAAGATGTGGTCTTGGCGATTATTGGCAAGATTGGTACTGCAGGCGGTACTGGTCACGCGATTGAGTTCGGTGGTCAGGTCTTCCGTGACATGTCGATTGAAGGTCGTATGACTGTGTGTAACATGGCGATCGAAGCCGGTGCACGCGTGGGTATGGTCGCTGTCGATGACAAAACTATCGAGTATGTTAAAGGCCGTCCTTATGCTCCGACTGCGGAACAGTGGGATCAGGCAGTGGCTTACTGGAATACTTTGCATTCAGATGAAGGTGCATACTTTGATACGGTGGTCGTGTTGCAAGGTGAAGAAATTGAGCCGCAAGTGTCTTGGGGAACTTCTCCTGAGATGGTCATTCCAGTTTCTCAAGCAGTACCGACTTTAGAACAAGCCAAAGACGATGTACAACGCAATGATTGGAACCGTGCTTATCAATATATGGGCTTAAATGCCGGTCAGGCCTTGGCTGAGATTCAATTGGATCGTGTCTTTATCGGTTCATGTACGAATTCGCGTATTGAAGATATCCGTGCTGCAGCCGAAGTGATCAAAGGTCGCAAAGTCGCATCTTCAATCAAACAGGCGATGGTGGTTCCGGGTTCTGGTCTGGTCAAGGCTCAGGCAGAAGCGGAAGGTCTGGACAAGGTATTTGTCGAAGCAGGCTTCGAATGGCGTGAACCAGGCTGTTCAATGTGTCTGGCGATGAATGCTGACAAATTGCAACCAGGCGAGCACTGTGCGTCGACTTCGAATCGTAACTTTGAAGGTCGTCAGGGCAATGGCGGTCGTACTCATCTGGTGAGTCCAGCCATGGCAGCCGCTGCTGCGATTGCAGGTCACTTTGTTGATGTTCGTTCATTTTAATTGGTACGTAGGAGCACAGACATGAAAGCTTATACCGTTGAACAAGGTATCGTTGCACCTTTAGACCGTGCCAATGTCGATACAGATTTAATTATTCCAAAACAGTTTTTGAAATCGATCAAACGTACCGGTTTTGGTGAAAATTTATTTGATGAATTGCGTTACTTGGATGAAGGTTATCCAGGTCAGGACAATTCAGTTCGTCCGATCAATCCGGACTTTGTCTTGAACCAGCCACGTTATCAGGGTGCGTCTATTTTAATTTCACGTGCCAACTTTGGATGTGGTTCTAGCCGTGAACATGCGCCGTGGGCTTTGAGTGAATACGGTTTCCGTACTGTTATTGCGCCAAGCTTTGCCGATATTTTCTTTAATAACTGTTTTAAAAACGGTATGTTGCCCGTGATTTTGGCTGAACATATTGTTGAGCAGTTATTTAAGGAATGTGCGGCAGATGAAGGCTATCAACTGACCATTGACTTGCAGGCACAAGAAGTTCGCACCCCTACAGGTGAAAGCTTTAAGTTCGAAGTCGATCCATTTCGCAAGCATTGCCTGTTAAATGGTCTGGATGATATTGGCTTAACTTTGCAGGTGGCGGATGATATTCGTGCCTATGAAGAAAAAACCAAACAATCGCGTCCTTGGGTATTTGCCGAAATTCATGGATAAATCAGTAAAAATTGTCATGGCATGACTGCGATGCCCTTGCTAATATCGGAAGATTATTGAGTTTTTTGATTGGGTAAGACAGACATTATGGCGAATTATTGGAAACAGTGGCTTGCTTTAAGTTCAGTATCGGTGCTGTTGACTGCATGTCAAAGCATCGACACGATGAAACTCAAACATGCCAAAGAAAATACTGAGAGCAAAAGCAATGCCCTGATCTACTGTACAGGGACGCCAGATTGTCAGTTCGAACGCTTCAATCAGACCATTATTGTCAACGCCGACAATGGCCGCATCAGTGATGAGGCGCTGAAGCAGAAACTGGTGCGCTTGCAGGCCAAAAATTTAAATCAGGCCAATCCGATTTATTTATCTGTGCCGGCAGGACAGCATGAACTGGTCGTGCGTTTCTATCCGATCAGTAAGGATAAAGCGGAAACTTTACATGTATTCCATCGTTTTCAGGCCAATAACCGCTATAGCTTAAAAATGTTCCGTGACCGTAGTGCGCGTAGCAGCAGTTTATTAAATGCTTCGGCACCGGATCCGCTTTGTGTAGATCTGGTACAAGAGCAAAAAACCATTCGTCGTTTTTGCAAACCCTATAATGCAGTCACCGGGATTGCAGAGTTTGTAGAAAAGAAAATCTAACCTCTGTCAGGTCTGAATCTGACGTTTTAAACGGAAAATCTCATGTCTAAACAAATTTTGATTTTAGCTGGTGACGGTATCGGTCCTGAAATTGTCAAAGCGGCAGAGCAGGTGCTGACTCGTGTAAATGAAAAATTTAATCTCGATTTGACATGGGAACAGGGTTTACTCGGTGGTGCAGCCATTGATGCGCACGGTTCACCGTATCCAGACGTGACTTCTGAACAGGCTAAAAAAGCCGATGCGATTTTACTCGGTGCCGTGGGCGGTCCAAAATGGGACACGATTGAGCGTTCAATCCGTCCGGAACGTGGTTTATTGAAATTGCGTAGCGAACTGAATCTGTTTGCTAACTTGCGTCCAGCCATTCTTTATCCGCAACTGGCTGATGCTTCAAGTTTGAAGCCTGAAATCGTAGCAGGTCTGGATATTCTGATTGTGCGTGAGTTAACGGGTGGTATTTACTTCGGTCAGCCACGTGGTATCCGTGAACTGGAAAATGGCGAGAAGCAAGGCTACAACACTGACGTTTACTCAGAGTCTGAAATCAAGCGTATCGCCAAAGTCGCTTTTGAAATGGCCAACTTGCGCGGTGGTAAAGTATGTTCAGTGGATAAAGCCAACGTGCTTGAAGTAACTGAACTGTGGAAACAGACAGTGACTGCGCTGAAAGATGCCGAATACCCTGAAATTAATTTATCGCATATGTATGTCGACAATGCCGCAATGCAACTGGTGCGTGCGCCAAAGCAGTTTGACGTGATTGTCACCTCGAATCTGTTCGGTGATATCCTGTCTGATGAAGCTGCGATGTTGACCGGTTCAATCGGCATGTTGCCATCGGCATCTCTGGATGAAAATGGCAAGGGCATGTATGAGCCTTGTCATGGTTCTGCACCAGATATCGCCGGTCAAAACCTGGCAAATCCATTAGCGACGATTCTTTCGGTGGCGATGATGTTGCGTTATACCTTCCGTGAAGAAGCGGCTGCTAAAGCGATTGAAGATGCAGTAGGTCAGGTCTTGGATCAAGGCTTGCGTACGGCAGATATCATGTCTGAAGGCATGCAAAAAGTCGGTACGGTTGAAATGGGTCAAGCAGTCGTTGCTGCATTGAACTAAGCCTGTTTTGATTCAAAAAAACGCAGCCTTGAGCTGCGTTTTTTTATAATAGAAATTTCAAAGCTTAAACCCCTTAACAGGTTCGGCCTGTGGTGCGTACCGCGGTCGCAATATTATCTTTGAGTAAGAAGGTGATTTTACATTGCAATTTGACGTCGTAGCCGCCGGCAGGACTTACTGAGACAGGAATCGGTACAGTGCCTGTTCCTGTGGCAGGAAACTGCGCTACAGGCAAAGGAATGGTAATGGGGCGTTGTACCACATAGCTTAATTGTTTTGCGCTGCGTTCAGGCTCACTGATCTGCTGGTAACCTAAACGTTTTAGATCCAGAGTTTGATCGATCAGTTGGCTGCTTTGCCCAATGAACTGTTGTAAATAGGCATCACGCTGCGCAGTTGTTGATGAGGTGGTGCTGCATGCATTAAGCAAACTGAATGCTGTACAGCATACTAAAATCAGTGTGAACTTCATGAGCTGTCCTCACACCAAATAAAATGAGTGTAAGCGCATTCCATGCAAAAATACTGTTGTGATTTGATACACGGTAGAAGTTTAGCGTGGTGAGGTTGATCCCTGATTTAATCCGATACAGGCTTTGAACTCGATGAGTACAGCTCAGCAAGCTCTACCGGTAAAGCGAATCGCCTGAACAATTTCATCTTTCAAGTCAAACCAGATTTGGCATTTCATCTCAATGTTATAACCACCATTTGAGGGCATCGGCATTGGTGCGCCGATCGGAATGCTCTGACTAATATTCGGCGTTCCCATTGGAATATTCATATCCCGAAAAATAGTGTAGCTGAGAAATTCTGTGGTTTGAATCGGTTGCTGGGAGGTCTTGAATCCAATGGCACGAAGATCAAGCTGGCTACGAACCTGTGCGGCAGTTTGACCTACATAAGGTTGTAGAGACTGATGCAGATGCTGATTGCCGCCGGTAGCGCATGCAACGAGAAACAAGCTGGAAAGTAGGGATAAGCATTTCATATTCATTGTTTTTATACATGTTATTTTTAATTCAATGAATAGTCGTGAATTTATAAGGCTGTGTCAAATTATTTTATTGATTGATAAATAATTCAAGTAATAAAAAAGCCACTAAAAGTGGCTTTTGCTTGCGCTAAAACTTAGCGTGCACGATATGTGATACGACCTTTAGTCAAATCATAAGGTGTCATTTCAACCTTCACACTGTCGCCAGTTAAAATACGGATATAGTGTTTACGCATTTTACCAGAGATGTGGGCAATCACTTCGTGACCGTTTTCTAAACGTACACGGAACATAGTATTAGGAAGCGTCTCGGTGACAACGCCTTCGAACTCGATGAGTTCCTCTTTATTGGCCATAGCCTACCTGAATGAATAAATTGGAAAGGCGCAAATTATAGTCAATTTTTTTGCAAAATACAAGACGAAACGGGCGTTAGACTGATCATCTGCCAGTAAAATAGGCGAACTGTCACGATAATTTTTTTAACTAAAAAGACACCTGTTTCTGTTGTCAGTTTGGTCAATCACAGTTAATCTAAAATTAATCTTTTTAAGTATAAATGAAGTACATACAAGGAAGGCTTTTGAGTGAGTCAGCTAACGGATGCATCAGTCGTATTGCGTTTAGGCTATCAGGCGATTCGTCGTGCGGGGTTGCCAACAGAAGAACTTTTGACCAAAGCAGGAGTGGCTTTAAATCAGGTGGAAGCCAATGACCGTACCCCGCTGAGTGCCCAATATGCCTTTTGGGTGGCGGCAGAGGAAGTCAGCAAGGACCCGGACATTGGATTGCATCTGGGTGAGCACCTGCCACTTTATCGTGGTCAGGTCATTGAACACCTGTTTGTTTCATCTGAAAATTTTGGTGAGGGACTGAAACGTGCTTTGGCTTATCAGCGACTGATCAGCGATGCCTTTGCTGCCAAATTAGTGATTGAAGATGATCGCTGCTATTTAACCAATGGTGAACAGCCTTTTGCTGAGAGTCTGGTCAATCGTCATTTTACTGAATGTGCTATGTCAGGTGTACTGCGTTTCTTTAAATTTATTACCGAAGGGCGTTTTGAGCCGATTTATATCGATTTTAATTTTTATAAAGGGGCACCTGATGATGAATACTTCCGGGTTTATGAGTGTCCGGTCAGTCTAGGTCAGAAAGAAACTCGTTTGTATTTCGATCCGACTATCCTGGAATATCCGCTGTGGCAGGCTGAACCTGAGCTGTTGCAGCTGCATGAGCAACTGGCCATTGAAAAGCTACAGGAACTGGCAAGATATGATCTGGTCGGTGAAGTCCGTCGTGCAATCGGCTCTACTTTGGAGAGTGGCGAAACCACGCTAGAAACTGTAGCAGCCCAGCTGAACATCACACCACGCCGTTTGAGAACACAACTGAGTGAGGCACATACCAGCTTTCAGCAGATTCTCTCGGATTATCGCTGTCGTCTGGCCAAGCGTTTGCTGGCGAGTACCAATGAGAGCGTCGAGCGGATTGTCTATCTGACCGGTTTTTCTGAGCCAAGTACCTTCTATCGTGCCTTTAAACGCTGGACCAATGAAACGCCGGTAGAATATCGGAAGCGCAAGCAGCGTTAAAAATCCCTCCTAACCTCTCTTTAAAAAAGGGAGGAATTCCCCTCCTTTTAGGAGGGGTTAGGGGAGGTAAATATTCTAAAAAATTTAAAAACTATTCCGGCATATTCAGCCAATGTGGCCCTAAAGGTAATTCAGGTAAGTCAAACTGTGCCGGATAGTCGGCATGAATAAAATATAAACCATCTGCAGGTGCGGTCACGCCAGCAGCTTTACGGTCTTCGGCAGCGAAGATAGTATCAATATGATCGGCAGCATACATGCCTTGACCAATTTCTAGTAAACAGCCCATGATGTTGCGCACCATATGGTGCAGGAAGCCATCGGCTTGAATATCCAATACCAGATATTGACCATGCTGAATCAGGTGGCAATGGCTGACATGGCGAACGGGCTGGTTGGACTGACAGGCTGCGGCGCGGAAGCTTTCAAAGTTATGCGTGCCTTCAAACTTTTTCGCGGCGTATATCATCTGTTCAACATCAAGCGGTGCATAGACATGGGTGACCTGTTTATGCAGCAATGCCGGGCGGACAGGGTGGTTATAGATCACATAGCGGTAGCGGCGCGCCTGCGCCTTAAAACGCGCATGGAAACTGTGATCCATTTCTTTGATCCACTGGATCGAGATGTCTTTCGGGAGTTGGCTATTGCAGCCCATCAGCCAGCCACGTTCAGAACGCACGGCATCCGTATCAAAATGCGCCACCATATTGGTCGCATGTACCCCGGCATCCGTGCGGCCGGCACCATGCAAGAGGATCGGTTGATCGGCAACTTTGCTCAGAACCTTCTCAATGGTTTCCTGTACGCTTGCAACTCCCGGCTGTTGAGTCTGCCATCCCCGATAATGCATCCCACAAAACTCAATTCCCACCGCAAAACGCTGCATAATGACCTCAAAACCTTATTGATCGTACCAATGACGATGCCATTGCTCTACAGTGTCGTATTGTAAATACATTTTCAGGGCTTTTGCATACAGATCCGCATGTCCATAACTTTCATTCAGCAAAATTTTGCAGTGATTCACCCATTCGGCAATGGCATAGCGCTGATCCGTCGCACCAAAAGGCACTTGGGTGGTTAAGACGCAAATACAGCCCTGCTCATAGAGTTGATCAATGAGCGCAATCATGGCGTCATTGACCGCCAGGTTGCCAGTGCCAAAACCTTGCAGAAATAAAAAATGCGGTGGTCGAGCCAAGAGGTTGTTCAGGTTATTCAGCTGCTGGGTCAGATCAACCGGCTGCATCATGATGCTCATACAGTTGAATTTAGCCGCTTTCACAATATCTTTAGCTTCGATCTGATAACACGCTTGACTGGTTTGGATTGCGATATTGGCTTCAAGACCTGAAAAGGCATTTAACTCGGTAGTATGCTGTTTCAGTGCAGTTTGCGCATGTAGCAGCTGATGATGGAATGCCAGATAGACTCCGGCGCTACAGGTGCTGACCGAATCTAATGCAAATTTCAGGTTATCCAGGGCATCGCTAAATTCACGCTGTTCATTGTCTTGAGCATTCAGCAACGGATATTGGCTACCGGTCAACACCACATGCGCCGAGTTTCCAATAAAATGTGCCAGTACTGCACTGGCATAACTCAGTGTATCTGTACCGTGAATAATCACAAAATGCTGGATCTGCCGCGATTGCAATTGCTGAATAAACTGTACCAGTTGCAACCAGTCGGTTGCTGTACAGGCACTACTGTCCTTAATAGCGGGTGCATGATAGCATTCGACGAAATAATGCTCTGCGAGTATCTGTTCGAGCTTTGGAATAAATAAATCAGCAGGCATCGGTGCAAGAGGATCTCCCACGCAGCCGAATGTGCCACCCATATAAATTAATGCAATATTTTTTATCATAAAAAAAGCAGCCAATTATTGACTGCTTTAGTGTAAATCGAAATGCATCAAGATGCGATTTGATTCAGTAATTGCTCGGCGCGTTGTTGTTGCTCAGGAGTATATTCAGCTTCTCGCTCGGCAATGATTTCACGGGCGGCGGTATAAGCACCGAGTTGAATATATTGCTGGGCAAGATCCAGGTTGAGACTTGCTTCATTAACATCCAGTAGTTCCGGGAAAGATTGCACGAGTGGATCATGCTGGTCTACGGCTGCCTGAGCTGGCGTAGCAGGAAGATCGAAATTCATCGCTGTCGCAGCAGGCGCTTCTGGTGCGGTTTCCAAATGATCTAATTTGAAATCCAGTCCGGATAGATTAGTTTGTGCAGCCGGCTCAACCACAGGTGCTGCAGCTGTCAAACTGGACAGATCAAACTCAGTCGCTGGTACTGCAGTTTTCTCAGCTGCTGGTACGGATGTGTCAAGTGAGAATGAAAAATCTAGAGGCTTGATTTCTTCAGTCACAGTTGGTGCTGTTTCTACTGGAGCAGGCTGTTCCAAATCCAGTTTAAAGTCTAAGACAGGTGCCGTTTCTGTTACTGCTGTAGTTTGAATATCTGTAGATGTACTCTGAAATTCAAAATCTATAGAAGGAGCAGCAGGTACAGGAACCTCTTCAGCTTTTGGTGTTACTACTGAAGTAGTCTTTGGTTCAAAATTAAATTCAAGTGGCTGAATATCTGCTACAGGTTCTGCAATAGGGGCCGACTTGTTTGATTGAAAGTCCTGCTGCAATTGTTCAAATGCCAGTTCATTTGAAGGAGCCGGTGCAACCAGATCGGCAAAAGCATCTGAAGTTGAAGCAGCTTCCTGCGCAGAAGAAGTTTTAAGCTGGGCACTTGGAAAATCAATGGTATCTTGTGCAGCAGATGAAGATTTTTCAAATTCACGCTGTTTCGCTTCAGCTTGTGCCAGAATCTCATCTAAATGCAAAGAACGGATATGGTTAAGCAGCTGTGAAATCGCAAACTCATCTTTTTGTAAGATATGAATATCCAATAACAACAGATAGAGTTCATGCTGGGAATTATCCCGATTCAGTGCCTGGTTAATCTGTGCTTCGGCCGCAAAAAAATTACGTTCCTGAATCAGGCCTTCAATTTTCTTGCGTGTTTCTGCTGATAATGGCGTTGCTGATTTTTTTGTGACCCCGACTGGCTCCACTACTTTGGTTCTTTGTGGAGCAGCTTTTGAAGCAGAGCCAGGTTTTTTCGCTTTTACCGTTTTAGTTTTTGCTTTATCTGACTCTTGAGCATCTTGTCGTTTTTTAAAGACAATTAATACGATGATCAATATCACTAATGGAATCACATAAATCAGCATGTTTTACCCCTTGGGGATAGAGTAGTTTAAGTTCGCCTATCCCAATAAATCGTCATGTGTAACTTTTTAATTAATTGGCTTCTTATCTGCTTGTTGGGCTTTGAGCTGTTGTTGTAGCTGGGCCAGACGCGCATTTAATAACTGAATTCTGTGATCTTTCTGATTGAGTGCCAATTCTAATTCAGTTACGTTTCTCTGTAATTTAACGGTTTTTTCTCGGGCTGTCATAACTTTTAATGACAATTCCTTTGATGTTTGATTGCGTTCTGTGTTCTGGTTTGCAGAAACTTGACCGGATTCGCGCTGGTTCTCAGCAACCAGGCTCATTTCTGCCTGATTCAGGCGGTATTTGGTCTTGCCAGCAGGCTTAGATGGTCGCTCTGTCTGAGATGCTGCAGAAACTTTAATGGGCGCAGGTGCAGGATGAGTTGTATTTAAATTCAATGCAGCACCCTTGCGTAGACGATTGGCGTTTCCTCCAATAAAAGCATGCTCATTGTCTTTCTTGATTTGCTGCATGACCTCACTGACCGGGCGCTGCTGCTGTTGAGCAATTCGTGAGGCAATTCCCCACAGTGACTCATTGGATTGGACCACATAAGTAGGTGGAGTCTGATTTGGAGTTGCTTTGACTGGTTGAGCTTTTGTAGTCACTGGAGCCGGCGTTTTCACCGGATTGGCTGATCCAGTGGATTTTCTGGCTTGCTCCTCAGTAAATTTCTTCACCAATGGATCACTGGAGGCAGTTTGATGATCAGAACGGGACTCTAAAGCTTTCTGCACATCTGTTTTATTTGATGCTGATGCGCTTTGATTTGCTAGCATTGGACTAGCCGGTTTGTTTGTAGTCGAAGCTGCTGCAGGAGCCGGCGATGCAAGAGTTGCTTGTGAGGTCTTTACTGAATCTGAAAGCACCGCTGCAGTTTTAACGGGGGCTGGAGTATCGGGTGCAGTTACAGCCTCGCTTTTCAGTACAGGCGTAATCGCTTGAGCCTGAATCGCTGGACTTGATGTCATTACAGCTGGTGCAAATGCAGTTTTAGGAATGGAAATATTCGATAATACAGGTGGTGCTGTGCGTTGCAATGCCAATGGCTTTTCTAAAACCGGTGGCTTATTTGAGGCAGCGGAAGCTGCTGTACTGTAATGGCTACTTACGGGTAAGTTGAGTGCAATATCTTTTTCACTGACGACGACAACGGGTGCAAGCGGGCGTTCATTCTGTTTGAGACTGGCCTGTAATAAATCTGTTTTAGGTCTTAAATTGGTACGAATATGCTGCAGACGTGCGGCATTGCCTTCCTTGATTTTAACAATAATATTCAGTTCGCGTTCTGTTATGGGGCGAGAAGAAGTAATAGTAATGACCCCGGTACCATTATTGCTACGCCGGGTAAAAAAGTTCAGATGACCAGGTGGCTGATGCGATGCACCTATCGAGAGTAAATCTTCAGGTGAAGCCAGACTGACTTCAATCGGCAAATTGATATCAGACTGCCGAAAAGTCATTTCTGCGTAGAGTAATTCCCCAGGGGCAGACTGAATCTGAACCGGATCTACATTAATCGCATAAATATTTTGTGAAGCGACAATGGCTAAAATGGCAAGCTTTAATTTGTTATATACAGTCATCTTAATCGTGAGCTCAGTCATTATCGCATAGCGAAAATTATAGATTAACGGGATGTTTGTTTTTTGTAAAATACTTACGCAATAGTTACATAAAAAAGCCGATCAATAAAGATCGGCTTTGGGCTTTATATCCAAAGGATATTAGGCATTTTTATAATCAATCAGAATACGCAGCATACGGCGTAACGGCTCGGCAGCGCCCCAAAGCAACTGGTCACCTACAGTGAACGCACCCAGATATTCTTTACCCATGTTCAGCTTGCGTAGACGGCCGACTGGAACGCTTAAAGTACCTGTTACAGCAACAGGCGTCAGATCAGTCATGGATGCTTCACGAGTATTTGGAACCACTTTAGACCAGTCATTGGCACGTGCAATGATGTCTTCGATTTCATCCAAAGGTACATCTTTTTTCAATTTCAGGGTTAATGCCTGAGAGTGACAACGCATGGCACCAATACGCACGCAGTGACCATCAATTGGCACGATCTGCTGATTGCCCAGAATCTTGTTGGTCTCGACCTGACCTTTCCATTCTTCTTTCGACTGGCCGCTTTCCAGTTGCTTATCGATATAAGGAATGAGTGAACCAGCCAAAGGCACACCAAAGTTTGCAGACGGGAAGCCTTCACCGCGTTGTAATTCAGCAATTCTAGAGTCGATATCCAGAATTGGAGAACGCGGATCATCAAGCAACTCTTTGGTATTGTTATATAAATATCCCATACCATTGATCAGTTCACGCATGTTTTGCGCGCCTGCACCTGAAGCGGCCTGATACGTCATTGAAGTTGCCCATTCCACCAGATTGTTCTGGAACAGACCGCCCAAGCCCATCAGCATCAAGGAAACCGTACAGTTACCACCGACAAAAGTCTTGGTGCCTTTGACTAGACCATCTTTGATCACGTGCATGTTCACCGGATCAAGTACGATGATGGCTTCATCATCCATACGTAAAGTCGATGCTGCATCAATCCAGTAACCGTTCCAGCCTTCAGCTTTCAGTTTCGGGAAAACTTCAGAAGTATAGTCGCCACCTTGACAGGTAATAATGACATCCATTTGCTTCAGACTGTTAATGTCTGATGCATCCATAAGTGCTGGGGCGGTCTTACCGCCAAATGCCGGCGCTTCACCGCCTGCATTACTGGTAGAGAAATAGAATGGCTCAAAATGAGCAAAATCATTCTCTTCAACCATACGTTGCATAAGGACGGAACCTACCATCCCGCGCCAACCGACCAGACCTACTTTCATGTCACTTTGCCTCGGTGCGTTAAAAAATCAAAAGGGATTCGAGTGTACCAAAAAGGGACTCAACTGCAAGAGCTACACAATCAAAACATCAATATTCTTGAGAGAAATATCTGCTTTATGATACATACAAAATTGATAACGTCATTTTTCTTTTAGAAAAAATAATAACTTAATTAAGAGCGCAGTTTATGATATGGGTTATCCAAATTCTGGCAATCATTGTCATTTGGTTAAGTTTTTGGTCACTGATACCACGCGATGAATGGTGGATTCGGGGTGCGGATTTTCCACGCTTACAAATTCTGGTATTGGGCTTTATCGCCTTTATTCTTTTTCTCCTGGTTGATCATCCCTGGAACTGGTTGAATCAGCTGCTTTTTATCGGTCTGATGGCAGCTTTGGCCTATCAGTTGAAAATGGTATTGCCCTATACCTTTATCTGGAAAAAACAGGTCAAGCAGGTCAAGCAGGATCAGCTGGATCCGCAACGTCAGATTTCCCTGGTCGTTTCCAATGTACTTACTACCAATACCAAATATCATTTACTGATCGAGCAGATCCAGATTCATCAGCCAGATCTGGTTTTGACTCTGGAAACCGATCAAAACTGGCAAAATGCACTCTCGGTGATTGAAGCCGATTATCCTTATCGCGTGCCTGTGCCTTTGGATAACCTGTATGGCATGCATCTATATAGCAAGCTCGAACTGAGAGAAACCGAGGTTAAATTTATTCTGAGTGATGAAATTCCCTCCATTCATACCACGGTGATCTTACGCTCAGGACAACCGGTACAGCTTTACTGTCTGCATCCCAAACCACCCAGCCCGACCGAGGCCAAGGATTCTACCTTGCGTGATGCTGAACTGCTGATTGTCGGTGATCAGATTAAGGATCTGGATGAAAGCTGTATCGTCATGGGCGATCTGAATGACGTGGCCTGGTCACGTACCACACGCCTATTTCAACGCATTAGTGGGCTGCTAGATCCGCGGGTAGGGCGTCATTATGTGAATACTTTTCACGCAGATTATCCTTTTTTCCGCTGGTCGCTCGATCACGTATTTCACAGTACCGATTTTGCCCTGGTCCATATGGAACGTCTGCCCCATATCGGTTCTGATCATTTTCCGGTCTTTCTGGTTTTACAAACCGGTCGGGTCTTTGAGCATATTCAGGAAGAATTGGAGCAAACCGATGAAGATGAACAGGAAGCACAAGAGGCCATAGAAGAGGGGATTCAGAAAGCAGAGAAAGAGGAAAAAATAGTGACCGATGAAATTGCCATGGCTTATAAAGATGGCGGCAAAATCTCTTAGCTTTTTAGAAGAAAAGTGTACGATATTGCTTACAACAGTTTACGCTTCTTGCGAATGGGCAGGGGTTGGGAATTTGGGTATTCTAGGTTTATCAGCACAGGGAGTCGAGAAAGGATATTCTCATAAGGAAGACGAAGCTGAATGAAAACATCATGGATATGATGCTGAAAGGGAAATCACAAAAAGCAGAACGAATTATAATATGTGAAAGCACAACCTCATTAACCCGAGTTTTACAGGATGTAGAGCTCGGGTTAAATTATTTCAATTACTTAAACATGATTTTAAGCTATAGCCCTTCAAATTCCGTGATCAAATCGATTTAGTAAATTGATTTATAACCTTCAGGGCGAGTCTTAAAACGGCGGTGGAACCACATATATTGGGTCGGTGCGATGCGCAACTGCTGCTCAATCACCCGGTTCACGCGAGTGGCATCTTCAACTTCATTCTCACTAGGGAAGTTTTCCAGTGCCGGTTCAATGAGCACATGGTAGTGCGGATTGTTAATATCGCCATGACGGTAGAAATATAAAGGAATTGCAGCCGCTTTGGTCATTTTCAGTAAACGGCGATGTGCGGTTACAGTCGCCGCAGGCACGCCAAAAAAAGGTGCCATCACGCCTTGTTTTAAACCATAATCCTGATCCGGACTGTACCAGATCGCATGGCCATTTTTCAGGTTACGTACCAGACCGCGCATATCATCATGGTCAATCTGATTGGCATAAATTGTGGCGCGACAACGGTAAATCAGCATGTCCAAAAGTGGATTATTCTGCGGACGATAGACCACATCCGGTTCAAAATATTGTGCGCAAAGATAACCACCCGCATCGAGCAAAGTTGAATGCGTGCCTAATAACAGCATGCCTTGGCCTGCGGCTTGTGCCTTCTGAATATGTTCCAAGCCTTCAATACTGACGCGGCCCTGAAACCATTTCGGACTGTACCAGGCATTCAGCGTCTCAAACACCCCCAGCATTTGATCGATAAATACCTGACGGGCATTGTCCTGTACCTGCTTTTCAGACCATTCGGGAAAGCAGACTTCCAGATTACGCAGCGTGGTTTCACGGCGTGATTTCAAGTATTTAAAAGAAAGGTGGCCCAGCAGGGACGCCAGACGATGCTGAATAGCCCAAGGTAAGATCGCCAGAATCATCAGGAAAATAATGCCTAGCCATTTGCCCCAATATTGAGGTAACAGGAATGACCATTGAAATTCACCGGGTTGATATGCAGGCTGAGTACTCATAAAACAATTTAGGGCCAAAAGATTAAATGCAGTCTAACAGAGAAGATTATTGAAATAAAAAAGCATCTGTACGAATACAGATGCTTGAGTAAAAGCTCGGGGAATATTTAGCCGTTACTTAGATTGTCCAGCTCTTCCCAGCGCTCTAATTTTTCCAGTAACAGCTCATCAATTTCAGATAAACGGTTAGAAAGTTTCAGTGCTTTATCAGAATCAGTCACAAATAAAGAACCATCAGCCAGTTGTGCATTGATCTCGGCCTGCTCTTTTTCCAGCGCTTCCATCTCAGCAGGAAGTTGCTCGAGTGCGCGCTGGTCCTTGTAGCTAAGCTTAACTTTTTTGGCAGCGACCGGCGCAGTCTCGGCTTCTGCTTTGGCCATGGCTTTTTTCACAGCACTTTTTTGATCAACCACGGTTTGATCCGGACGCTGTTCTAGATAATCCTGATAACCACCGACATATTCGTCGATATTGCCCTTACCATCAAAGACCCAAGTGGATGTCACCACGTTGTCCATAAAGGCCCGGTCATGCGAGATCAACAGCAGAGTGCCTTTGTAGCCGCCCAGCATTTCTTCCAGTAACTCTAAAGTCACCATGTCCAGGTCGTTGGTTGGCTCATCCATCACAATCAGGTTCGATGGTTTCAGCAACAGTTTCGCTAGCAGGATACGATTGCGTTCACCACCCGACAAAGCTTTGACTGGGGTACGTGCACGCTCCGGCGAGAACAGGAAATCTTGTAAATAGCTATAGATATGACGGCGGTTGCCATTCACATCGACGTGGTCAGAACCTTCGGAAACGTTATCTTTAACAGATTTTTCCAGATCCAGTGCATTACGGAGCTGGTCAAAATAGGCCACTTCTAACTGCGTACCGGTCTTCACCGTACCGCCATGTTCTAGCTCGCCCAGAATGGCTTTAATCAGCGTAGTTTTACCGACACCGTTATCACCGACCAGACCGATACGGTCGCCACGGAGGACCAGTGCAGAGAAGTTGTTGATGATCGGTGCATTGTCACCGAATTTCACACTCAGGTTCTCAATTTCAAACACCAGTTTGCCGGAACGGTTGGCATCCTGAGTCGCCATCGTTACTTTACCTTGTTGCGAACGACGTGCTCTAGATTCTTCACGTAATGCTTTTAGGGCACGGACACGACCTTCGTTACGGGTACGACGGGCTTTAATCCCTTGACGGATCCAGACTTCTTCCTCAGCCAGCTTTTTATCGAACAGCGCATTTTGCTTTTCTTCAGCTTCCATTTGCTGGGCTTTCAGGTCTAGATAACGTGAATAGTTACCTTCATAACTACGCAGTTGACCACGATCCAGTTCAACAATACGGGTAGCAATGCTATCGACAAAGGCACGGTCATGCGAAATGAACAATAGGGTCAAATTATTTTGATCGAGCAGGAATTTTTCCAGCCATTCGATACTTTCAACGTCTAAATGGTTAGTCGGTTCGTCGAGTAACAGGACATCAGGTTGGGTAAGTAAAGCACGTGCTAGCAAGACACGACGTTTACGACCACCAGACAAATCGGCAAGATCTGCATCCGGGTCCAGGCCCATTTTGCTTAAAATCGAATTGACCTTGGTTTCCAGGGCCCAGCCATCCAGCTGATCCATTTTGTGTTGCAGGTTGCCCATACGATCACAGGCGTCCATGTCACCTAGTACACAAGCTTCACTGGCAGCATGATAAGCACGCAGAACTTCTGACGCTTCACCAGCGCCATCTGCCACGATATCAGCCACTTTACCTGAATCCATCGGTACATCTTGCGCCAGCATGGAAATAGTAATGCCGTTTTGTAATGAAACTTCGCCGTTGTCAGGCAGTAAACTTCCTTCAATCAGCTTAAGTAAGGTAGACTTACCCTCACCATTACGGCCAATCAAACACACTCGTTCGCCGCGTTCCAAGTTAAAATTCGCGCCGTCGAGCAGGGCGGGTCCACCAAACGCAAGTTGGACATCCCTAAGGGTAATATAGGCCATAATGTTTCCTGAAATCCCCAATGAGGACTTTAAATGACTAAACAACAAAATCTAAATGATCAGGCGTCATTTTCCGCACCCATTGAAGATTTGCAAGTGCGAATTGCATTTTTAGACGATTTAGTTGAACAGTTGAATGATCAGGTGGCCAAACAGACCCTGGAAATTGCTGATCTGAAAAAGCAAATGACGCTGTTATATCAACGTGTTGAGTCTTCAGATCTGTCTGAAGGCATTGCAGAATTTGATCCGGTTGCAGACCGACCACCGCATTATTAATTTGCAACCAATGATTTAATCAACAATAACCCTTAGCTGATCTAAGGGTTTTTTATTGAAAAATAAAAATGAGTCAATCTATAAGATGATAAAAAGAGAAGTATTTTTGTTTTGAATGGGCTTTTAAATTGCCTTAAACACGCATATAAAAGTAATAAAGTGCAACGCGATGATCAAGTGCAAAAGAGTTTTTCTGCTGAAAACAAACATTCGCGCTCGCAAACAGATTTCTTTCAGGCATTTCATAAAATGCAGTTTGGCCCTCTGCCGAAACAGGCCTGCACCCATTCAGCCATAAAATTATTTGACCTTTCACTCACTTCCTACTCTAATACCGGCTCTCAGGTACATTCCGGAATTGCGTCCCATGCACCCAAAAGTTATTCTACTCGACCTCGAAAATAATTTCCCCACAGCCAAGTTAATGCGTGAGATTGTGGCGCATTATTCGACTTTATATCTGTTTAGCTGTGCCGGAAAATTTGAATTCTCCTTAGAGGACTTAACCGAGCTTGCCGGCTGGATTAGCAGTGGTCAGGTGGTGGTGCTGGACACGCCTGAATCGCCACAAAAAGAATATGAATATGCGGTCATTGTCGGTCAGCTTATGGCGCTACTGGAGCCAGAAACCGAGGTTGAATTGATCTCGGCGATGGACAGCTGCGAGATGTTGCAGCAGATGCTGCAAGCTTCTGATATTCCGTGTCACCTGATTCAGATTCAGCCTGATGAGACAAACATTCCAACCGATCAACCTAAAAATCATCTTCCGAGTCTGGATACCATCAAGAAAAAACCTGCCTTGCAACTGGTGAAAAAATACTGTGATGCGTTAGGGAAAATGAGCGGCAAACCGAATACGGTGGAAACCCTAAAAAACTCAGTGGCGAATATTCTGCAAGTGATGCCGGTAAAAGCTCAGCATGTGGTCGGCATGTTGATTAACCTGAAAATCGTCAAGCGCTATGATGAGCAAATCAGCTTCCGCAAAAAAGTCCTGAAACAATGGCTGCAACTCAATCTGGATGAGCAAAACCCGGTTGAAAATCCGAAACTGGATCAGGTCATTTCCCAACTGAAGGCAGATGAAGCTCCAGTTGAATCTGAAATACTCAAGTCACCAATCCAGTCGGCACAGCAAGACCTGTTTAAGAACTTTGGCCGGATCGATCCGGTACAACTGGAAGTGGCGCGTAAACTGCGTGAATTGCAGGGCGATAAACCCAAAGACATTTATGAGCTGCGTGATTTACTGGAACAGTTATTTCCAAAATCGGACATTCGCTTGCTGCTGAAGGAGTTGATCGAGAAAGGTTATATTTACTGGAATGGTCACGAAATTTTATATAGTCATGAAATGTTCCTGAATTAATTTTATCGTGCAAACTTGCGTTTTATATTGTGCTTATGCAACTCTAATAATAGAACATAAAGGTTGAACTATGGAAAACACTGGAATCTGGGTGACGGTGGTCATCATCATTTTCGTCATAGGGTCGATTTTCGGGTTACGTGTAAGTCCCCGAGAAAAAGCCTTGGGGCTGATGCGTGATAAAGCCCGTAAAATGGGTTTGCATCCACGTCTGGTGGTGGCACCGGACTGGACCAAAATCCCGAAGGCGACTGAAAGTCGTGCCAGTATGGTCGCATACTACAGTGTGCTGATGCCAGATGCACGTTTGCCCTTGATGCGCGCCCGTGTTGTCGATAATAAACTCGAAATCGTGCAGGGTGATGAGAAATTTAAAGATTTTCCCATTGCATTAAAAGGCATTTATGCTATTGATATGCAGGCCAACTGTGTCGGTATGTATTGGGATGAAGAAGCTGATTTAAGAGCGACCCAACTCGACGACATCAAAGCGCTGTTACACGCTTTGGCTGAACTTTAATTTAGAAATAAACAGGATTAACGGTTAATTATGGCGAACGCTCCTCGGTCCACATCAAAAAGCAGCACAGCGAAGTCTCCCGACGCTGGAAGCAAGCGTGCCCTAGTGATTGTGGAGTCGCCTGCAAAAGCGAAAACAATCAATAAGTACCTTGGTCCGAACTACATCGTAAAATCATCAGTGGGTCATGTGCGTGACTTGCCGACAGGCGGTTCTGCAAAATCGACAGAGAAAAAACCGGCGACACGTACCAAACTGACGGATGCAGAAAAAGCTGAAAAATCACAGAATGCGTTGATTAACCGCATGGGTGTCGATCCGGAACATGACTGGAAAGCCAAATACGAAGTCCTTCCTGGCAAAGAACATGTGGTTGCCGAACTGAAAAAACTGGCATCGCAAGTCGATGAAGTCTATCTGGCAACGGATATGGACAGGGAAGGAGAGGCGATTGCCTGGCATTTAAAAGAAGTCATCGGTGGTGATGATTCGCGTTATCAGCGTGTGGTCTTCAACGAAATTACCAAAAACGCGATTCAGGATGCCTTTAAGCATCCGTCACGTCTGGATACCAATAAAGTCAATGCACAGCAGGCACGCCGTTTCCTGGATCGTGTCGTGGGCTTTATGATTTCGCCATTGCTTTGGGAAAAGATTGCCCGTGGTCTGTCGGCCGGTCGTGTACAGTCGGTTGCAGTGAAGCTGGTGGTCGAGCGTGAACGTGAAATTCGTGCCTTCATTCCTGAAGAATACTGGCAGGTGTTTGCCGATACCAAATCGAAAAAAGATGATATTCGTCTCGAAGCGGTCAAGCAAAATGGCAAGACGCTCAAGCTGCGCAACAAAGCCGAAACTGATGCCTTATTAAACCTGATCAAAGATGCGGATTATACGGTTTCTGCACGTGAAGATAAGCCAACCAAGGTTAATCCAAGTGCGCCGTATATCACGTCAACGCTACAACAGGCAGCCAGTACCCGTCTCGGTTTTTCTGTGAAGAAAACCATGATGCTGGCGCAGCGTCTGTATGAAGCCGGCTTCATTACCTATATGCGTACCGACTCGACATTCTTGAGTGATGATGCGGTGAATATGGTGCGTGGTCATATCGAATCCGAGTTTGGCGAGAAATATTTGCCTGCCAAGCCGAACCGTTATGGCAATAAAGCCGGTGCGCAAGAAGCGCATGAAGCCATTCGTCCATCTATGGTTGGCTTAAAAGGCGACAGCCTAGTGGGTGTTGAGCGTGATGCACAGCGCCTCTATGACTTGATCTGGCGCCAGTTTGTTGCCTGTCAGATGACTCCGGCAGAATATTTGTCTTCTACCATTTTGGTGGATGCCAATGGCGTAGAACTGAAAGCCAAAGGCCGTACCTTGGTCTTTGATGGCTTTACCCGCGTGCGTGGTGCCAATAAAGCCGATGACGATATTTTATTGCCTGCGGTCAAAGTCGGTGAAGTGCTTAAACTTGAGAAACTTGATCCATCTCAACATTTCACCAAGCCACCGGCACGTTTTACTGAAGCCTCACTGGTGAAAGAACTCGAGAAAAAAGGCATTGGCCGTCCATCGACCTATGCTGCGATTATCTCGACCATTCAGGATCGTGGTTATGTGAAACTGGATAACCGTCGTCTCTATGCCGAGAAGATGGGTGAGATCGTTACCGATCGTCTGGATGAAAATTTTAGTAATCTGATGAACTATGCCTTTACCGCAGATCTTGAAGGTCAGCTGGATAAAGTAGCAGATGGTGAGCGTAACTGGAAAGAGTTATTAGACAGCTTCTATGGCGATTTTAAGCAACGTTTGACTACGGCGCAGGGTGAGAACGGTATGCGCCGCAATCAGCCTGTAGAAGTGGATGCAGTACACTGTAAAGAATGTGACCGTCCAATGCAGATTCGTACCGGAACCACAGGCGTATTCTTGGGTTGTTCAGGCTATAACCTACCGCCGAAAGAGCGTTGTAAAGGAACCTTGAACCTGACACCAGTTGAGTCTCTGGCTGCATTATCTGATGATGAGGCTGCGGAAACTGCTGACCTGATGTCGAAGAAGCGTTGTCCGATCTGTGAAACTGCCATGGACAGCTATGTGATTGATGGCGGCCGTAAACTGCATATCTGTGGGAATAACCCGGACTGTAGTGGTTTTGAACTTGAAGAAGGTGAGTTCAAAATTAAAGGCTATGATGGCCCGAGTATCCCATGCGACAAGTGTGATGGTGAAATGCAGCTGAAGACGGGTCGTTTTGGTCCGTATTTTGCCTGTACCAGCTGTGACAATACCCGTAAAGTCTTAAAGAGCGGTCAGCCTGCGCCTCCACGTGTGGATCCGATCAAGATGGAGCATTTACGTTCTGCCAAGCATGACGATTTCTTTGTACTGCGTGACGGTGCAGCCGGTTTATTCCTGGCGGCAAGCAAGTTCCCGAAAGTGCGTGAAACCCGTGCACCGAAAGTGGCCGAGATTCGTTCTGTTGCCGACCAGCTTGATCCAAAGTATCAGTTTATCTTGCAGGCACCTGATGTGGACCCGGAAGGGAATCCAACTCTGGTAAAATTTAGCCGTAAGAACCAATCACAATATATTGGTTCGGAAACTGCAGAAGGCAAGCAAACCAAATGGTCTCTGGTTTATCAGGACGGAAAATGGGTTGAGGCCTAAACTCTAAGATTCAAAAAAATGCTGACGAAAGTCGGCATTTTTTATTTATGATGTATCTTCATTTTAAAAACAATAATCAAGGTTGATTTGGGGCCATGTGGAAAAAGATTCGGATTCTGATTTTATTAATCATCTTATTGATTGTCGCAGTCAATGCCTATCGTGATCAAAACCAGAACTGGTCAAAGCCGATTATTGTTTTGCTGCATCCGATTAGTGCTGATGGATTACCAACCACACAGAAATATATCCAGCAACTGTCAGTTCAGGACCTGAATGGAGCAAGGGAATATCTGGAAAAAGCAGCTCAGCAGTATCGCGGACAGCCGACTTATTTTTATTTTAATTTAGGCCGTGAGCTTAAAGTTCTACCGCCCAAAGTCCCTGAGCAGGCTTCGCTCATCAATACAGTTTTATGGAGTTTAAAATTCCGTTTCTATGCCTGGAAACAGCGACAGAGTTCAGATCCTTCAGCCAATGTGACTTTATTTTTAAATTACTACGATCCTGTACAGACCAAGCAATTAAAGCATTCAACCGCCTTGCAAAAAGGCCGGATTGGTTCGGTGAATCTATTTGCATCCAAGCAACAGACTGAACAGAATAAAATTGTCTTGGTTCATGAATTGCTGCATGCCTTTGGTGCTTCGGATAAATACGATTTAGCGACAGGGCAACCGATTTATCCGCTGGGTTATGCATTTCCAGATCAGCAACCCTTATTTCCGCAATCCAAGGCGGAGCTGATGGCAGGGCATATTCCCCTGTCTCAAACTACCAGTAAAATGCCAGAATCTTTAAATCAAACCTTGATTAATGAGATAACTGCAATTGAACTGGGCTGGAAATAAAGACTTGTGGATAGTACTGGATTTATCCACAATTTAGACTTCATTTGTGGATAAAAGATTACATCATGCCGCTCACCTTTGTACTTGCTCCTGACTCATTTAAAGAAAGCATGTCTGCTGCGCAGGCTTGTCAGGCCATGCAACGCGGTATTCAGAACGTCATTCCGGATGCCCATATCATTCATGTGCCAATGGCTGATGGCGGTGAAGGCACGGTCGATGCATTGATTTCAAGTTTAAAGGGGCAAAGTATTGCATGTGAAGTGACCGGACCACTGCCTGAGCAACGTATTCAGACCTATTGGGGTTTGGTTGATCCAGGTCAAACTGCCGTGATTGAAATGGCCGAGGCCAATGGTATTCATTTATTGAAGCCTTCACAGCGTAATCCCATGCTCACTTCAACTTATGGCACAGGAGAAATGATCAAACAGGCATTGGACTTGAGTGTGAAAAAAATCATCATTGGGCTGGGTGGGAGTGTTACCAATGATGGTGGTGCCGGCATGGCACAAGCACTGGGTGTGCGGTTTCTAAATCATGCGGGTGAATTAATTCAGGTCCGTGGTGGGAACTTAGATCAGGTCAAATCAATAGATTTATCTGGACTGGATCCACGTTTAGCAGATACTGAAATAATTGTTGCATCGGATGTCAACAATCCGCTGTGTGGACCAAATGGTGCCTCTTATATATTTGGACCACAGAAAGGTGCAACGCCTGAAATGGTCAATCAGCTGGATCAAAATCTCGGTCATTTTGCCGATGTGGTTGCTCGGCAGATTGGCCGTGATCATCGTCATGTTGCAGGGGCGGGTGCTGCCGGCGGACTGGGTTTTGGTTTAATGGCATTCACTGCTGCTTCCATTCGATCGGGTGTGGAGCTGATGATTGAACAGGTTCAACTCAGCGAGAAGATAGCTCAGGCAGATTATGTCCTGACCGGTGAAGGTAAAATTGACAGTCAAACGTCTTTGGGCAAAACCCCTTTTGGGGTGGCACAGCTCGCCAAGCAATTTAATAAACCGGTAATTGCTTTTGCGGGTCTAGTCGGTGAAGGAATTGAGGATCTGTTTGAGTCAGGATTTAGCCAGATTATTGGTATTAATCCACCAGATTGTCCTTTAGAAGAAGCCTTAAAAAATGCAGAAATGAACTTGGAGAAAGCTGTCGCTGAGATAGTTAAAAATCTTTTGACAGAGTGAAAGTATTTCTCTCTCCTGCAATCCAGCACGCCCTGTCGTTAGCTAATATCAAATCAGGAAATAAAATTGGAGACAGTTTCAGGACAACTGAAAAGCCATAATTCTGGAAGCGATCTGTTAAACTACATACATCCACAAAATGATGAGTGAAAATGAGTTTAGCCACCCTGATTGATGAATTAAACCCCCAACAAAAGCAAGCAGCGACCACAGAAGCAAAACACAGTTTGGTGCTGGCCGGGGCAGGTTGTGGCAAAACCAAGACCATCGTGGCACGCGCAGCTTACTTGATTGAACAGGGCGTGCCTGCCAACCAGATTCAGATTCTGACCTTTACCCGCCGGGCTGCCAGTGAAATTGTGGCGCGTGTCGAACTTGCACTTGGTGAAGAAGCCAAGGGACTGCGGGCCTCGACCTTTCATACCTTCTGTATGTATCTGCTGCGCCGTATTCCGAAAGCTTTTGGTCTGGAACAGTTTTCGATTATTGATCGTGATGATCAGCTGATGATGTTCCGCCTGATTCGCGGTCGTGATGACAAGAAAAATCCCAACCATCTGCCTAAGCCTCAGGAACTATGTGATCTATATTCTTTTGCACGCAATACCCGACAAAAACTCAGTCTGGCATTAGAAAAACAGATGCCGGAATATCTGGCCTTAAAGGACCAGATTGCCGAAATTATGAAAGAATATGAAGCACGTAAGCAAGCGCGAAGTTTTCTGGATTATGACGATATTCTGGCGGTAGTAGCTACGGCGCTGGCACAGTCCGAAGGTCTGGTCGACTATGTCGCTTCAATCTGTCGGCATATGCTGGTCGATGAAATGCAGGATACCAATCCATTGCAATGGGCTTTGCTGGAGCCACTGAAAGACCGGATCAGCCTGTTCTGTGTCGGTGATGATGCGCAGTCGATTTATGGCTTTCGTGGTGCAGACTTTGAAAATATTCACCATTTTAAAGAGCGTGTGCCAGATGCGCAGATTTTCAAATTAGAAAAAAACTACCGCTCGACGCAGGAAATTCTGGATCTGTCCAACTGGCTGCTCGATCAGTCTGAAATCAAATATGACAAACGTCTGGAAGCGTATCGCGGAGAAGGCATTAAGCCGCGTATGCATATCTTCCCGAATGAATTTGATGAAGCTAAATGGATCGCGATTGATATTAAAGAGCGTCATTATCTGCAAGGCAGCAAATGGGGCGAGCATATGGTCTTGGTACGCTCCAGCTTTGCCGCACGGCATATTGAAGCAGCTTGTATCGCGGCTAATGTGCCATATCGCTTTATTGGTGGCATGAAGCTGCTGGAAACGGCGCATGTCAAAGATTTGCTCAGCATGCTGCGCGTAGTCGCCAATCCGCTGGATGATATCGCCTGGATGCGTTTCTTGACCCTGTGGAATGGTGTTGGTGATGTGGGTGCCAGTAAGCTATCGCAGCAGTTATTGGCTGAACCGGAAATGGAAGCTATTGCAGATAATTTGGAAAAATTTGGCAAGATACCATTAGAAACCATTCTGATCATGCAGCAGATGAGTGTGCTCAAAGGCGAAGTGCAAGCCTGTGTCGGTCTTGCGATTCAGGCGATTGAATCGCAGTTGGCGGAAAACTATAAAAAGGATTGGCCACGTCGCCAGAGTGATTTTGAACTGGTCAAACAGCTGGCCTCCAAGCATTCGCAGCTGAGTGAGTTTTTAGAGGAATATGTACTGGATCCGGTGTCAATCTCGGAAATTGAACGCCAGTCGGACCATGATGTGGTGACCTTGATTACCATTCACTCGGCCAAAGGCACCGAACAAAATGTTTGTTATGTGGCCAATGTCACGCCAGGCAATTACCCGCATGCACGTGCTCAGGGTGACTTTGATGATGTCGAAGAAGAACGTCGTGTGCTATATGTGGCGTTGACCCGGGCAAAAAATGAATTGATTCTGACCAAACAGAACCTGAATCATTGGGCGCGGGAAACGGTCGATGAGCAGGGGCGTAAAGTCGAAAGCTATTTCCTGAATGATCTCACCCGGCATTTATGCACCACAGAAACCCATTACAAGACCCGGCAGCAAACGGTAAAAAGTGCCTTGATTGAACGCAAGTCGATTAATTTAGATTTTGGGATTGATCTCGATTAAACTATGGCAAAGTTGTTTCATGCAAAAAGTAGAGTAGGCGCGTGCTTTTTGATATTTTTTGCCTATCTTCTTAAGGTTGTAAGATGAAAATTTTAGTTCGTAATTTAGAACGTACGGTCACAGAAGCCGAATTACTGAAACTGTTCCAGGAATATGGCACAGTGGAGACCTGTACTTTGGTGCTTGATGCAGCAACAGGCAAATCAAAAGGTTTTGCTTTTGTAGAAATGCCGCATGGCCGTGAAGCAGTCAAAGCCATTAAAGGCCTGAACACTTTACGCCTACACGGACATGGCATCCGCGTGAAAGCCGCAGAAGACAAGCCTCAGGCTTAAACTCAAAAAAGGAGCACTTGATAGGCTCCTTTTTTTATGGCTACAATTTAGTATCGCCGTACTTAATTAGTGAGCTCAATGCTCTGAATTTCAGTGCTGGATGGATTCAGTCTAAACATCTTTTGATTGCGAAATGTAGGCGAACCTTTTACTTTATAAAAGCCAAAATTTGTTTTAAACCTTAGGAAATCTCGATGACCCGTGTTGCTCGCTATCATGCGGACCGTACCAATCAAAAACTGTATTTTGCCCGTCTATCCTGCCAGCAAGCAGAGCAAACTGAACATGTACAACAGGCTCAGGCACAACGTGAAGCAACTGTGTTTCATTTGCATGGTGCTTTGTTAGCATTTTTACAGGAACTGGTGCGTTACTATCGCCTGAATGATCCTCATCCGACGCTAAAATCGATCGAAGAACTCATGGCGGCCAAAGGCCAAATTTCGCCAGAAGTCGCGGTGCTGCAACATTTGTCCAAGAGCGGTTTCATTGCTGAACTGAAGCGCGCTTACCGTCTGTGCCAGTATGCGCCCGAACCAAGTACCCCAGAACCTGAAGACGAAACCTCCTCAAATCTCATCATTAAAGTCACACAGTCTCCACAAGCATGGTTACCTGATACTGCTATATTGAGAGAGTGGCATCGTGACCTGACCCAATTAATTGATGGTTTTCGTAATGAGATGATTGAATTTTAATCGGATCGGCTGTACTTGAAAATGCAATTTTTAACCCTATATCAATTACTCTAATGATGCAAAGTGCACCCGGTGCTTTGCCACCATGTTGAACATGGAGGATATATGTCTATAGAACAGTTGAAAGATTTATTTGGTAATCAAGACGCGATTTTAGAACTCGTTCAACTTGAAGGTGGCGCGTTGGCTCTACGCAATGCAGGCTCACATAAACAGCCTTTGGTAATGATTCAATTTAATGATGAGGTGAAAGCTCTACTTGGAGAGCAGACGCCCGTGATTGCGCAACAGATGATTCAGGCAGCACTCTATGGCTTGCTGGAACAGCAGGTCAATGAATGGCAGGCTGAAGTTGTGGATGAAGAACCAAAGTATATGAGTTAATCGTTGAAATTTATTTAGAAAGCACACTATCGGTGTGCTTTTTGAGTTTTATAGGTTATTAAATTAGGCAGATTTTAAGTATCACAAAAACGTTCATTTAAAATGAAGATGAAAAATCAGTATTTTAAAATTTAAGTCGTGAGCAGTCTGAAGCCAGTGTGTTAATAAAATATTTGGCTCAGAGATATATTGATGTACATAAAAAAAGTTGCCAGATCCGGCAACTTTTTTATTCAGTGTTTATTCAAAGAAAAACTTTAATGAGAAGGCGTATGCTGATGCGCGATCTCAATCTGATTCAAAATATGATTGCTCATATTTTTCGCCATTTCTTCTTTGGCATAATAAACCGCACCGACATTATCCCGACGAATGGCTTCAGCTTCTTCCTTGCTTTCTGCACAGACCAGTACCTGAATTTGTGGATTCAAGGTCTTGGCAATGTCCACGATTTTATGAATATCGATAATATCCATAGGAGAGATAACCAGTAAGCGCGCATGTTGAATATGTGCTTGAATCAGTACTCCGGCTTCAGTGGCTACACCAGACACTGCAGCAATGCCTTTTTCACGTAGGTTTTCGACGATGTCACGGTTTTCTTCGGCAATCACCACCTTAATGTTTTCTTCCATCAATGAGCGGGTAATGCGACGTCCCACCTCACCATGGCCAATAATGACCACCTGATCGCGCAGGTAATCCTGTGAGACTTCATCCGGTAACATTGCCAAAGGGTCACCACTGCGTTCCAGTAAGCGGGCCAGAGTCGAGCGTTCCCGAATCCATTTCTGTACCGGCTCAATCGCGGAAAAGATAAAGGAGTTAAGCGTAATCGAAATTAAGGCACCTGCCAGAATCAGGTTTTGACCTTCCAGCGAAAGCAGATTGAGCGAAACACCGAGTGCAGCCAAAATAAAGGAGAACTCACCAATCTGTGCCAGAGAAGCACCGACGGTCAAAGCGGTATTGATCGGATAACGGAAGAACAGCACCAGTGCCATCGCGGCAATAGTTTTACCAATCATGATAATCCCGACCACGGCCAGTACATGTAAAGGCTGTTCCAGCAGGATGCGCGGATCAAACAGCATGCCGACGGAGACAAAGAATAAAATCGAGAAAATTTCACGCAGTGGCAAGGTTTCTTCTTCGGCACGATGACTGAAATCAGATTCTTTCACCACCATCCCGGCAAAGAAAGCACCCAGTGCCATCGACACGCCAAAGATCTTATAGGCACCAAAGGCAATCGAGACGGCAGCAGCTACTACAGTTAAGGTGAACAGCTCACGTGAACCGAGACGTGCCACTACCTGTATGATCATCGGAATCAAGCGTTTACCGATAATCAGCATGAAGGCAATAAAGCCTGCGACTTTGAGCAGGGTAATACCTAAGGTGAGCCAGATATTCTCATCGCTTGCGCCTTCCAGCGCCTGCCCACCTAAAAGTACCGCAGTGGCAGGTAATAGTACCAACGCCAAGACCATGACCAGATCTTCGACCAGCAACCAGCCAACAGCAATTCGGCCATTGATTGAATCCAGTAAGCCACGATCACCAAGGGCTTTGAGTAGCACCACGGTACTGGCACAGGACAAGCTTAGGCCGAAGACCAGCGCTGAGCCAAAGCTCCAGCCCCACAGCATCGAAACTCCGACCCCGAGCAAGGTGGCAACCGCAATCTGTAAAATCGCACCAGGCAGGGCAATCCGGCGTACCTGCATCAGATCGTTCAGGGAAAAATGCATCCCGACACCAAACATCAGGAACATGACGCCAAGTTCTGCCAGCTGGTTGGCCAGATGAATATCACCGACCACACCGGGTGTGTGGGGACTAATCAGAATGCCGGCAATGAGATAGCCGATCAAAGGGGGAAGACGTAGCCGTGCAGCGAGATAGCCAAAGACCAAAGCTAAGCCAAAACCAACAGCTAGTAATATAATGAGCTCTACGTCATGTGGCACTAAATACTCCTTTAGCTAGGTTTGCTGGGAAATAAGCACAAAAAGTGCCAAAACATGCAGAAAGTTTATCAAGCCGGATAAAAAAAGTGCAAAAAAAAACGACCCGCAAAGGTCGTTTTTTTAAAGAAACTAAAATTATTTGATTTTAGCTTCTTTGAAGATTACGTGTTGACGGATTTTTGGATCAAATTTTTTGA
>JADHEF010000234.1_pt1 | contig 66669 bp, 52 predicted proteins | sample 8952391 | NCBI WGS metagenome assembly JADHEF01 (sample SAMN16124439, study PRJNA663245) | bioreactor sludge metagenome | isolation source: sludge (nitrite) | place: India:Bengaluru | collected 2019-02-28 | reverse complement strand
CTCCTCCTCCCTTCAAGTCTAACCATACAAGCTGGCTTGCCAGCGATAGGGCCCGAACAGGCCATCTTCCCCTCAAATCAAAAGCCCAACAAATTCAAACCCTTGGCTAACCTCAGCGATTCCCGCTAGCATCCGCCCAATCATTTGCGCCAATAATAAGTTCAAACCCGCAGCGCCCAACCATCGAGGCCAGCATGTACATCTATCGTTTGGTCCTGCTTCTGGTCGTGGGGATCTACCTGTTCTCCCCGGCCATCATGGACTGGTGGATCGAACCGACCGGAGCGTGGTACCGCCCGTACCTGCTCTGGCTGATCCTGATCGTCGTCACCTTCATCCTGCAGAGCCAACGAGATGCCGATGAGCTTTAGCCTGACCCAGATGATCCTGATCAGCGCCGGGTACCTCATGGTGCTGTTCGGCGTAGCCTGGGTCAGCGAGCGCGGGCTGATCCCGCGCGCCATCATTCGCCACCCGCTCACCTACACCCTGTCCCTGGGCGTATACGCCAGCGCCTGGGCGTTCTACGGGTCGGTGGGCCTGGCCTATCAGTACGGCTACGGCTTCCTTGCCTGTTACCTGGGGGTCTCCGGTGCATTCCTGCTGGCGCCAGTGCTGCTGTACCCGATCCTGAAGATCACCCGCACTTACCAGCTGTCGTCGCTGGCCGACCTGCTGGCGTTCCGCTTCCGCAGCACCTGGGCCGGCGCGTTGACCACCCTTATCATGCTGATTGGCGTACTGCCGTTACTGGCGTTGCAGATCCAGGCGGTGGCCGATTCGATCAGCATCCTTACCGGTGAGCCGGTCAAGGCCCGGGTGGCCTTCGCGTTCTGTGCGCTGATCATCCTGTTCACCATCTTCTTCGGCTCACGGCATATCGCCACGCGCGAAAAGCATGAAGGGCTGGTGTTCGCCATTGCCTTCGAGTCGGTGATCAAGCTGCTGGCACTGGGCGGCATCGGCCTGTACGCCCTGTATGGCGTGTTTGGCGGCCCGCACGAGCTGGAAGTGTGGCTGCTGCAGAACCAGACCGCCCTGGCTGCCCTGCACACCCCGTTGCAGGAAGGCCCGTGGCGCACCCTGCTGCTGGTGTTCTTCGCCTCGGCCATCGTCATGCCGCACATGTACCACATGGCCTTCACCGAAAACCTCAACCCACGCTCGCTGGTCAGCGCCAGTTGGGGCCTGCCGCTGTTCCTGCTGCTGATGAGCCTGGCCGTGCCGCTGGTACTCTGGGCCGGGCTGCGCCTGGGCGCCAGTACCAACCCCGAATACTTCACCCTGGGCCTGGGCATTGCCGCCAACAACCAGGCACTGGCCCTGCTGGCCTATATAGGCGGCCTGTCGGCGGCCAGTGGCCTGATCATCGTCACCACCCTGGCGCTGTCGGGCATGGCCCTCAACCACCTGGTGCTGCCGCTATACCAGCCCCCGGCCGAGGGCAACATCTACCGCTGGCTGAAATGGACCCGCCGCGCACTGATCGTCGCCATCATCACTGCTGGTTTCATGTTCTACCTGACCCAGAACAACCACCAGAGCCTGGCCAACCTGGGCATCGTGGCGTTCGTGGCCACGCTGCAGTTCCTGCCCGGCGTGCTGTCCGTGTTGTACTGGCCGACCGCCAACCGCCGCGGCTTCATCGCCGGGCTGCTGGCCGGCACGCTGGTGTGGATGGTGACCATGCTGCTGCCGCTGCTGGGCAATCTGCAAGGCTTCTATATCCCGCTGCTGGACATGATCTACGTGCTGGACGATACCAGCTGGCACATGGCGGCCATCGCCTCGCTGGCGGCCAACGTGCTGCTGTTCACCCTGATTTCGCTGTTCACCAACGCCAGCACCGAAGAGGTCAGCGCCGCAGAAGCCTGCGCGGTGGACAACGTGCGCCGCCCACAGCGCCGCGAACTGCACGCAGCCTCGCCCCAGGAATTCGCGACCCAACTGGCCAAGCCGCTGGGCGCCAAAGCCGCGCAAAAGGAAGTGGAGCAGGCCCTGCGCGACCTTTACCTGCCGTTCGACGAACGCAGGCCATACGCCTTGCGCCGCCTGCGTGACCGCATCGAGGCCAACCTGTCGGGCCTGATGGGCCCGAGCGTGGCTCAGGACATGGTCGAGACCTTCCTGCCGTACAAGTCCGGTAACGAGAACTACGTCACCGAGGACATCCACTTCATTGAAAGCCGCCTGGAAGACTACCACTCGCGCCTGACCGGCCTGGCCGCCGAGCTCGATGCCCTGCGCCGCTACCACCGCCAGACCTTGCAGGAGCTGCCCATGGGCGTCTGCTCGCTGGCCAAGGACCAGGAAATCCTCATGTGGAACAAGGCCATGGAAGAGCTCACCGGGATTGCCGCCAAGCACGTGGTCGGCTCGCGCCTGGTGACCATCGCCGAGCCCTGGCGCGGGCTGCTGCAGGGCTTCATCAACGTGCCCGACGAGCACCTGCACAAACAACGCCTGGCTCTGGATGGCCAGCCACGTTGGCTGAACCTGCACAAGGCGGCCATCGATGAACCACTGGCCCCCGGTAACAGCGGCCTGGTACTGCTGGTCGAGGACCTGACCGAAACCCAGGCCCTGGAAGACAAGCTGGTGCATTCCGAGCGCCTGGCCAGCATCGGCCGGCTGGCCGCCGGCGTGGCCCACGAAATCGGCAACCCGATCACCGGCATCGCCTGCCTGGCGCAGAACCTGCGCGAGGAGCGTGAAGGCGACGGCGAAATCACCGAGCTGTCCAGCCAGATCCTCGACCAGACCAAACGCGTGTCACGCATCGTCCAGTCGTTGATGAGTTTTGCCCATGCCGGTGGCAGCCACCAGAACAGCGAGGAACCGGTGTGCCTGGCCGAAGTGGCGCAGGACGCCATTGGTCTGCTGGCGTTGAACCGGCGTAATTTCGAAGTACAGTTCTTCAACCTCTGCGACCCCGACCATTGGGTAGAAGGCGACCCGCAGCGCCTGGCCCAGGTGCTGATCAACCTGCTTTCCAACGCCCGCGACGCCTCGCCGCCCGGCAGCGCAGTGCGCGTGCGCAGCGAGGTGAGCGAGCACACCGTCGACCTGATCGTCGAGGACGAGGGCAGCGGCATCCCGAAGAACATCCAGGACCGTCTGTTCGAGCCGTTCTTCACCACCAAGGACCCCGGCGAGGGAACCGGACTGGGCCTCGCTCTGGTCTATTCCATCGTGGAAGAGCATTATGGGCAAATCACCATCGACAGCCCGGCCGACATCGAACGGCAACGTGGCACCCGGATCCGCGTGACCCTGCCCCGGCATGTCGTAGCGACGTCCCCTGAAATTCGAGACCGTCGAGAGAATTGAATCAATGCCGCACATTCTGATCGTCGAAGACGAAACCATCATCCGCTCGGCCTTGCGTCGTCTGCTCGAGCGGAACCAGTACCAGGTCAGCGAAGCCGGCTCGGTGCAGGAAGCCCAGGAACGCTTCAGCATTGCCACTTTCGACCTGATCGTCAGTGACCTGCGCCTGCCAGGTGCACCCGGCACCGAGCTGATCAAGCTCGGCCAAGGCACCCCGGTGCTGATCATGACCAGCTACGCCAGCCTGCGCTCAGCCGTGGACTCGATGAAGATGGGCGCGGTGGACTACATCGCCAAGCCCTTCGATCACGACGAAATGCTGCAAGCGGTGGCCCGCATCCTGCGCGACCGGCAGAACGCCCCGGCTGCAGCACCGGCTGCCGAGCCCCGCGCCACCACCGGCAAGGCAGCCCCTGCCGACAAAGCGGCCCCGGCAGCGGCCAATGGCGACATCGGTATCATCGGCTCGTGCCCGCCCATGCAGGACATGTACAGCAAGATCCGCAAGGTGGCCCCTACCGATTCCAATGTGCTGATCCAGGGCGAATCGGGTACCGGTAAAGAGCTGGTGGCGCGCGCCCTGCACAACCTGTCGCGGCGCGCCAAGGCGCCGATGATTTCGGTGAACTGCGCGGCCATCCCCGAAACCCTGATCGAGTCCGAGCTGTTCGGCCACGAGAAAGGCGCGTTCACCGGCGCCAGTGCCGGCCGTGCGGGCCTGGTGGAGGCCGCCGACGGTGGTACGTTGTTCCTCGATGAAATCGGCGAATTGCCCCTGGAAGCCCAAGCCCGCCTGCTGCGCGTGCTGCAGGAAGGGGAAATTCGCCGGGTCGGTTCGGTGCAGTCGCAAAAGGTCGATGTGCGCCTGATCGCCGCGACCCACCGCGACCTGAAGAACCTGGCCAAGGCCGGCCAGTTCCGCGAAGACTTGTACTACCGCCTGCACGTGATCGCCCTGAAGCTGCCCGCGCTGCGCGAGCGCGGCAGCGACGTCAATGAAATCGCCAGTGCCTTCCTGGCTCGCCAGAGTGCGCGCATCGGCCGGGATGACCTGCACTTCTCTGCCGAAGCCGAACAGGCCATTCGTCACTACAGCTGGCCGGGCAACGTACGTGAGCTGGAAAACGCCGTGGAGCGCGCGGTCATTCTCAGCGAGAGCGCAGAAATTTCTGCCGACCTGCTGGGTATCGACATCGAGCTGAGCGACCTGGAAGAAGACGATATTCTCGACAACGCCCTGGCGGTGGCCAGCGCGGCCAGTGCCAGCCACGAGCCGACCGAGGACTTGTCGCTGGAAGACTACTTCCAGCACTTCGTGCTCGAGCACCAGGACCACATGACCGAGACCGAACTGGCCCGCAAACTCGGCGTCAGCCGCAAGTGCCTGTGGGAACGCCGCCAACGCCTGGGCATTCCGCGGCGCAAGAGCAACGCCACCAGCGATAACTGACCTGCTTGGGTGGGAGGTTCCTCCTGCCCCTTCTCTACCAGCCTCACCGGCCTGTTCGCGGGCTTGCCCGCTCCCACAAGCACAGCGCAACCTGGCAGCCACAGTGATCCTGTGGGAGCGGGCAAGCCTGCGAAACGGCCAGCCACCACACCCCAGGTAACACATCTGCTGCCGCAAAAATCTGTTACCCACCCTCTGCGCCGTAACAGTCACCGAGGCGTACGGTAACGAAATTTCCACATTTCGGGCCTGCCACAAACCTGCAGAATCCACCAACCCCTTGATTTTACTGGCTTTTCAAAAGTTGGCACGGCACCTGCTATATCTCTGGTACAAGAACAATAACAAGCACTGCAACTCATAATAAGAACAAGACGAAACGGCTCACGCACAATAAAAACAAGACGGCGGAGGCGCAGCTAACTGATTCTTTTGGAGAGGATGCGTGTTTGGGGCTTGCCCCACGACCAGGCAGAGAACAACAAAAACTGCACTAAAAAGCAGCGCCTGAACTGGTTGGATCAACAGATCAACGTGACATCAGCGGCCAAAGCAATCCGTTTGCTCTTTACCCCCAGTTTGGGGGTCGTCCACAAGCTTCAGGCTTTGTGGGCAGGGCACTCAACAAAAACAAAAAGCCCGGCAAAAAAATAATAAGAGCACGCAACGACACTTCTTGGGGAGCTTAGGCTCCCCTTGTCGTTTCTGCGATTCCCGCAGGCTTCCTGCTACCCGCCTACACCATTCCCTGAGTAAATGCTAGAATCCCCGCCCATCATGCGGCCATTCTCCTATTCTTGGCCGAACATTCCTTCAAACAGTGCATCCCATGCTGAAGAAGCTGTTCCAGTCGTTCCGCCCGCCCGTACCGGGCCAGCACCACAGGCGCACCACGCCTGAGGTGATCAACAAGAGCCAGCACTCGTTGCAGCGCCACCAGTTCAGCCGCCACGCGGTGAACATTGTCGAGCGCTTGCAGGCTGCCGGTTACCAGGCCTACCTGGTCGGTGGCTGCGTCCGCGACCTGATGCTGGGCATTACGCCGAAAGACTTCGACGTTGCCACCAGCGCTACCCCTGAACAGGTCCGTGCCGAGTTCCGTAATGCGCGCATCATTGGCCGCCGCTTCAAGCTGGTCCATGTGCATTTCGGCCGTGAAATCATCGAAGTCGCTACCTTCCGTGCCCCGCATACGGAAGATGACCAGAATGACAGCCACCGTTCGTCGCATAACGCCAGTGGTCGCATCCTGCGTGACAACGTATACGGCACCCTGGAAGAAGACGCGCAGCGCCGCGACTTCACCATCAACGCCCTGTACTACGACCCGGTCAGCGAGCGCATTCTCGATTACGCCAACGGCGTGCACGATGTTCGCAACCGCCTGCTGCGGCTGATCGGCGACCCGACGCACCGCTACCAGGAAGACCCCGTGCGCATGCTGCGCGCAGTGCGCTTCGCGGCCAAGCTGGACTTCGGTATCGAGAAGCACACCTTCAAGCCGATCCGCGAACTGGCCCCACTGCTGCGCGAAATCCCGCCAGCGCGCCTGTTCGAAGAGAGCCTGAAGCTGTTCCTCTCGGGCCAAGGTGCCATCGCCTTTGAAATGCTGGTCGACCTGGAGCTATTCGAGCTGCTGTTCCCGGCCAGTGCGCACGCGCTGGAAGAGCGCCCGACCTATACCCACACGCTCATCAGCCAGGCACTGAACAACACCGACCTACGGGTGAAGCAGGGCAAACCGGTAACGCCGGCGTTCCTGTTCGCCGCGCTGCTGTGGCCTGCCCTGCCAGCCCGCGTGCTGCATTTGCAGAGCCAGGGCGTACCCCCGATTCCGGCCATGAATGGCGCAGCCCACGACCTGATCGCCGAGCAATGCGCCCGCATCGCCATCCCCAAGCGCTTCACCCTGCCAATCCGGGAAATCTGGGACATGCAGGAGCGCCTGCCACGGCGCAGCGGCAAGCGCGCCGACATGCTGCTGGACAACCCGCGCTTCCGTGCCGGTTACGATTTCCTGCTGCTGCGTGAAAGCGCGGGCGAAGAAACCGACGACCTGGGGCAATGGTGGACCGATTACCAGGACGCCAACGACAGCGAGCGCCGCGAGATGATCCGCGACCTGGGCAACCGTGACGAAGGCAGCACTGCCGGCCCGCGTAAACGCAAGCGCAGCGGCAGCAAACGCAAGCGCGCTGGCGACGAGGCATTCGAGTGACGACGCGCGCCTACGTCGGCCTGGGCAGCAACCTGGCTGCACCGGCCGAGCAGTTGCGCAGCGCGTTGCAGGCGCTGGACCAGGTCGCGGCCACGCGCCTGGTAGCAGCCTCTGCCTTTTACACCAGCGATTCGCTGTTGCCCGGGCAGCCACGCTATACCAACGCCGTCGCGGCGCTGGATACCCAGCTCGCACCGCTGGCCTTGCTCGATGCCCTGCAAGCCATCGAGAACGACCAGGGCCGGGTGCGCGCGGAGCGCTGGGGCCCACGCACGCTGGACCTGGACATCCTGCTGTTCGGCGACCAGGTGCTCGACGAGCCCCGCTTGAAGGTGCCGCATTACCATATGCATGCCCGCCCCTTCGTACTGTACCCGCTGGCCGAGCTGGTACCGGGCGATTTCCGCCTGGCCGATGGCCGCGCCCTTGCGCAGCTGCTTGAGGCTTGCCCATTCATCGGCCTGGAGCGCTTGTAAACCGGGTGCTCCAGCCCGTTGCACCGACCGGGTAACGCCAGTAACACCCTGATCGTAACAATGCGGTAACAGGGTGATTGACTTCCCCCACCTCGCTCACGACTATAGGCGTCCCGTGTGGCAACTGACTGCCGCATACCCGTATTTAGGCCCGGACGGACCTGTGCCCGAACATCACGCGCGATGATGTGCCGCTCCGGAAGATGACTACACGCGTTGAATGCAGTCGTTTTTTACAGCGCCTGAACGAGGAATTTCCTACATGCCTGAAGTAACCCTGACCACCCTGCATGGCCTCAAGGCCAAGGGTGAAAAAATCACCATGCTGACCTGCTACGACGCGACCTTCGCCAAAGTCGCCAGCCAGGCCGGTGTTGAAGTGTTGCTGGTGGGCGACTCGCTGGGGATGGTCCTGCAGGGCCACGACAGTACCTTGCCGGTCACCACGGCCGACATGGCCTACCATACCGCCAGCGTCAAACGTGGCAATGACGGCGCGCTGATCCTGGTAGACCTGCCATTCATGGCCCATGCAACCCCGGAACAGGCGTTTGCCAACAGCGCCACGCTGATGCAGGCAGGCGCCCACATGATCAAGATCGAAGGTGCCGCCTGGCTGGCAGAAACCATTCGCCTGCTGGCTGAGCGTGGCGTACCGGTGTGTGCGCACCTGGGCCTGACCCCGCAGACCGTCAACGTACTGGGCGGCTATAAAGTGCAAGGCCGCCAGGAAGCCCAGGCCCGGCAGATGCGCGCTGATGCCATTGCCCTGGAACAGGCCGGTGCAGCCATGCTGCTGCTGGAGTGCGTACCCAGCGAACTGGCCGCGGAAATCACCAACGCGGTCGGTATTCCGGTGATCGGCATCGGCGCCGGCAGTGCCACCGATGGCCAGGTGCTGGTGCTGCACGACATGCTTGGCCTGTCGCTGAGCGGCCGGGTGCCCAAGTTCGTGAAGAACTTCATGCAGGGCCAACCGGATATCCACAGCGCCCTCGTCGCTTACGTCGAGGCCGTCAAGCAAGTCAGTTTCCCAGGCAGCGAACACGGGTTCAGTGCATGAATACAGTCAAGACCGTCCGCGAACTGCGCGCAGCAGTAGCCCGTGCCCGCGGTGAGGGCAAGCGCATCGGTTTCGTGCCGACCATGGGCAACCTGCACAGTGGCCACGCGGCCCTGGTCACCAAGGCCGCGCAGCGTGCCGATTTCGTGGTCGCCAGCATCTTCGTCAACCCGCTGCAGTTCGGTGCCAACGAAGACCTGGACAGCTACCCGCGTACCTTGGCCGCCGACCAGGAGCGCCTGCTGCAGGCCGGCTGCAACCTTTTGTTCGCACCCAGCGTGGCAGAGATGTACCCCGACGGCATGAGCGTGCAAACCCGGGTCAGTGTTCCTCAGCTTTCCGAAGGCTTGTGCGGCGCCAGCCGGCCAGGGCATTTCGAAGGTGTGGCCACCGTGGTCACCAAGCTGTTCAACATGGTCCAGCCAGACCTTGCGGTGTTCGGTGAAAAGGACTTCCAGCAACTGGCAGTGATCCGCGCCATGGTCCGCGACCTGAACATGCCGATCCAGATCATTGGCGAGCCTACCGTGCGGGCCGACGATGGCCTGGCGCTGTCTTCGCGTAATGGTTACCTCACGCCCGAGCAGCGGGCCACCGCGCCCGCGCTGTACCGTACGCTGCAGCATATCGCTTCGGCCATTGGCCGCGGGCAGCGGGACTTTGCCGCGCTGGTTACCGAAGGGCAGGCGCAGCTGGCTGCCGCGGGTTTGCGTCCAGATTACCTGGAAGTGCGCCATGCCGTGAGCCTGCGCCCGGCAGTGATCGATGATCGCGACCTTGTGGTGATTGCGGCGGCTTACCTGGGTAACACCCGGTTGATCGACAATCTGTATCTGCACGTGGAAGAGAAAACCGCATAAAGGCCTTGGGGGCTGTTTGCAGCCCCCTCAAAATCCCCGTCCCACAGCCATTCCCAGCGCGTGACCTTTGCCTATAATGATGCAGCCTGAACCCGGCAATGACTGCCGTGTCAAAGGCCTCACCACGCATTAAGGGAACCCCGCGCAATGGCGTATTACCGTACACCCCACGATGTGACGGCGCTGCCCGCCTGGCAGGCGCTTCAGCAACACCGCGACGCCATGCAGAGCTTCAGCATGCGCGACGCCTTCGCCGCCGATGCCCAACGCTTCGACCAGTTTTCCCTTAGCGCTTGCGGCCTGTTCCTCGACTACTCGAAAAACCTGATCACCGAGCAAACCCGCGATCTGTTGGTCAACCTGGCCAATGAAGTGGGCCTGCAGGACGCTATCAAGTCGATGTTCAGTGGCGAAATCATCAACACCTCCGAAGGCCGCCCGGTGCTGCACACCGCATTGCGCCGGCCGGTTGGCGACAAACTCAGCGTCAACGGCGTGAACGTCATGCCGGAAGTACACAAGGTACTCAACCAGATCACCGAACTGGTTGGCCGCATCCATGATGGCCTGTGGCGTGGCTACAGCGAAAAGCCGATCACCGACGTGGTCAACATCGGTATCGGCGGCTCGTTCCTCGGCCCGGAGCTTGTTTCCGAAGCCCTGCTGCCCTACGCGCAGCGCGGTGTACGCTGCCACTACCTGGCCAACATCGACGGCAGCGAGTTCCACGAACTGTCGGCCAAGCTGCGCGCCGAAACGACCCTGTTCATTGTTTCGTCGAAGTCGTTCAACACCCTCGAAACCCTGAAAAACGCCATGGCCGCGCGTACCTGGTACCTGGCCCAGGGCGGTTCGGAGGCCGAGCTGTACCGCCACTTCATTGCGGTTTCCAGCAACAAGGCTGCCGCGGTGGCCTTCGGTATCCGCGAAGAGAACATCTTCCCGATGTGGGACTGGGTCGGGGGGCGCTACTCGCTGTGGTCGGCCATCGGCCTGCCGATCGCCCTGGCCATCGGCATGGCCAACTTCAAGGAGCTGTTGTCCGGCGCCTACACCATGGACCAGCATTTCCAGACCGCGCCGTTCGACAAGAACATGCCGGTACTGCTGGCCCTGCTGGGCGTGTGGTACGGCAACTTCTGGGGCGCCAGCAGCCATGCGATCCTGCCGTACGACCACTACCTGCGCAACATCACCAAGCACCTGCAGCAGCTGGACATGGAGTCCAACGGCAAGAGCGTGCTGCAGGACGGCACCCCGGTCAAAACCGAAACCGGCCCGGTAATCTGGGGTGGCGTCGGCTGTAATGGCCAGCACGCCTACCATCAGTTGCTGCACCAAGGCACCCAGCTGATTCCGGCCGACTTCATCGTGCCGGTCGTGAGCTTCAACCCGGTCGCCGACCATCACCAGTGGCTGTACGCGAACTGCCTGTCGCAAAGCCAGGCCCTGATGCTGGGTAAAACCCGCGAAGAAGCCGAAGCCGAACTGCGTGGCAAAGGGCTGAACGAAGCAGACATCGAAAAGCTGGCCCCGCACAAGGTGATCCCGGGCAACCGCCCGAGCAACACCCTGGTGGTAGAACGCATCAGCCCACGCCGTTTGGGGGCGCTGGTGGCCATGTATGAACACAAGGTGTTCGTGCAAAGCGTGGTCTGGGGCATCAACGCCTTCGACCAGTGGGGCGTGGAGTTGGGCAAGGAGCTGGGCAAGGGCGTGTACCAGCGCCTGGTCGGCAGCCTGGACGACAGCGCCGAAGATGGTTCGACCCAAGGCCTGATCAACTACTTCCGCGGCCGTCATCGCGGGTGATCTCAGGCCTGTGCCGGCCTCTTCGCGGGCATGCCCGCGAAGAGGCCGGCACAATTTGAACACCTCTCCCAGCTACACTGTCCTATCGAATAGCCGTTGCAGTCCCTCGCCCCTTACAAGAGCAGGACCACCGCCATGTTCGATATCCGCAAATATCCCCAGGCCCTGGCCGTCAGCCAGTCCGCCGCCCTCACACCCGACGACTACCAGCGCCTTTACCGCCAGTCGGTAGAAGACCCCGACGCCTTCTGGGCCGAGCAAGCCAAGCGCCTGGACTGGATCAAGCCGTGGTCAAGCGTGCAGCAGTGCGACCTGCGCTCCGGCGAGGCCCGCTGGTTCGACGGCGCACAGCTCAACGTCAGTTACAACTGCATCGACCGCCACCTGGCCCAGCGCGCTGAGCAGACGGCCTTGCTGTGGGAAGGGGACGACCCTAAAGATGCCAAAGCCATCAGCTACCGCGAACTGCACCGCGAAGTCTGCCGCCTGGCCAACGCCCTGAAGGCGCGCGGGGTGAAGAAAGGCGACCGCGTGTGCATCTACATGCCGATGATCCCCCAAGCAGCGTTCGCCATGCTGGCCTGCACCCGCATCGGCGCTATCCATTCGGTGGTGTTCGGTGGTTTCTCGCCGGACGCCCTGCGTGATCGTCTTCTCGATGCCGACTGCCGTACGGTGATTACCGCCGATGAAGGCGTGCGCGGCGGCAAGCGTATCCCGTTGAAGCAGAACGTCGACAAAGCCCTGGCCAGTTGCCCGGCCGTCAGCAGCGTCTTCGTGGTCCGCCGTAGCGCAGGCGCGGTGGACTGGGCCGAGGGCCGCGATCTCTGGTACCACGAGGCAACCGAACACGCCGGCGACGACTGCGCCCCCGAGCCCATGGCAGCCGAAGACCCGCTGTTCATCCTCTACACCTCTGGCAGCACCGGCAAACCCAAGGGCGTGCTGCACACCACCGCCGGCTACCTGTTGCAGGCAACCCTGACCTTCAAGGTGGTGTTCGATTACCGCGACGGCGAAGTGTTCTGGTGCACCGCGGATGTGGGCTGGGTGACCGGGCACAGCTACATCGTCTACGGCCCATTGGCCAACGGCGCCATCTCGCTGATGTTCGAAGGGGTACCGAACTACCCAGACACCTCGCGCTTCTGGCAGGTGGTGGACAAGCACCAGGTCAATATTTTCTACACCGCGCCGACCGCGCTGCGGGCACTGATGCGCGAGGGCTCTGGGCCACTGCAGGGCACCTCGCGCAAAAGCCTGCGCCTGCTGGGCAGTGTCGGCGAGCCGATCAACCCGGAAGCCTGGGAGTGGTACTTCGAAGCGGTCGGGCAAAAGCGCTGCCCCATCGTCGACACCTGGTGGCAGACCGAAACCGGCGGCATCATGTTGACCCCCCTGCCCGGCTCGACCACGTTCAAGCCGGGCTGTGCCACCCAGCCCATGTTCGGCGTACAGCCCGCCCTGCTAGATGAAAAGGGCGAGGTGATAGACGGGCCGGGGGCCGGCCTGCTGGTGATCAAGGCCAGCTGGCCCGGGCAGATCCGCAGTGTCTATGGCGACCACCAGCGCATGGTCGACACGTATTTCAAACCCATGCGCGGTTACTACTTCACCGGCGATGGCGCCCGCCGTGATGCCGACGGCGACTACTGGATCACCGGGCGTATTGACGACGTGATCAATGTGTCAGGGCACCGTATCGGCACGGCCGAAGTGGAAAGCGCACTGGTGTTGCATGATCGCGTCGCCGAAGCCGCCGTGGTCGGCTACCCGCATGACCTCAAGGGCCAGGGCGTGTACGCCTTCGTCACGGCCATGAATGGCGTTACACCGGACGAAGCGCTCAAGGCCGAGCTACTCGCCATGGTCAGCAAGGAAATCGGCAGTTTCGCCAAGCCCGAGCTGATCCAGTGGGCCCCGGCACTGCCCAAGACCCGCTCCGGCAAGATCATGCGGCGTATACTGCGCAAGATCGCCTGCAACGAACTGGACAACCTGGGCGATACTTCGACGCTGGCCGACCCCGCCGTGGTGCAGGACCTGATCGACAAACGCCTCAACCAGTAACCGGCGGCCGCTGCTGATGGCCGCCCTGTATCGCAGGTCGCCATGGAAGCCCTACGCCGCCGTATCGAAACCCAGGTCATGAGCCTTACCGGGCTGGCCCTCGGCCAGCTCGACCTGGAGTCCCCCAAGGGTGACCCAGGGCTGTTCGGCCCGCACAGTGTCAGTTGGCAGGTGCATGGCGATTTTCCGAGCATGCTGGTCGGCGGCATCAGCGCACTGATGCTGCAGCTATTGCATCCGCTGGCCCTGGCCGGCGTCTGGGACCACTCCAACTTCCGCGAGGACTTGCTCGGCCGCCTGCGGCGCACCAGCCAGTTCATCTCCGGTACAACCTTCGGCGCGACCGGTGATGCCGAGTGGCTGATCGAGAAAGTGCGCACCATCCACCTGCAAGTGACCGGCACTGCACCGGATGGCCGGCCCTACGCGGCCAGCGACCCAGCCTTGCTGACCTGGGTGCATGTGGCAGAGGTCAGCAGCTTTCTGGCCGCCCACTTGCGCTACCGTAACCCGCACATGCCGCGCAGCGAGCAAGATGCCTACTACAACGAAATCGCCTTGATCGCCGAGCGCCTTGGCGCCCGTGACGTACCACGCTCGTGCCAGCAGGTGGACGCCTACCTGCAAGCCATGCGCCCGCAACTGCACTGTGATGCGCGCAGCCGGGAGGTCATGCGGATTCTGCTCGACGCCCCTGCCCCCAGCCGCCTGGCTCAACCGGTGGGCAAACTGATGCTGCACGCCGGCATCGACCTGCTGCCTGGCTGGGGCCAGAGCCTGCTTGGCCTGCAGCACCGGCCCTGGCAGCAGCGCCTGATCCGCCTGGGCCTCAAACCCACGGCAGCGCTGCTGCGCTGGGCAATGCGCGACGGCTCCGCGCACCGCGCCAGGCGGCGCATGGGCATCGAGTGAGGGCAACAGGTCGCGCCTGCGGAACTGATTTAACGTGCCATACTCCAAGCACTCCTGCTCAGACCGACGAAGCGACACATGTACAAAGGATTGACTCGCGCCGCTGGCGCCATCGTGGCCCTGGTAGCCCTCTACAGCCTGCTTGGGTTCCTGATTCTTCCCGGCGTGGCACTGCGTATCGCCAATCAGCAATTGACCAAGTACGCTACCGTGCCCGCGCACCTTGAACGCATCGAACTCAACCCCTTCAGCCTTGAGCTGACCCTGTGGGGCCTGCAGCTTGGCGAGCCTGGCAAGGAGCAGGTCGGTTTCGACCGGTTGTACGCCAACCTGTCGCTCGACAGCCTGTGGAGCAAGGCCCTGCACCTGGAAGCGGTCGAGCTCGACAAGCCCCGCAACCAGGTCCTGTTCGCCAAAGACGGCACACTCAACCTGACGACGTTGTTCAAGCTGCCGCCGAGCGAAGCCAAGCCCGACGAGCCACCCAGCGACCCCTTCCCGTTGCGTATCGGCAGCATCAAGCTCAAGCAAGGCTTGCTGCACTTCCAGGACATGCGCCCGAGCGAACCCATCGAGTTCCTCTACGACAACATGAACCTGGAGCTGAAGAACCTCAGCACCTTGCCTGACGACAACGCCGACATGACCTTGGTGGCCAACGGCCCCAACGGCGGGCGCATCGACTGGAACGGCACCCTCAGCCTGTCGCCGATCGCCTCGCAAGGCACGCTGAAAGTCACCGACGCCAAGATGAAGCTGTTCTGGCCCTACGTGCGCGATGCCGTGCCCCTGGTGCTGCAGGACGGGCTGGTCAGCCTTCAGACCCAGTACAAGCTCAATCTCGCCAAGCAGACCGAGCTGCTGCTGGACAACGCCACGCTGCGGGTGGCCCCGTTCGCCATCAACGCGCCAGACGGCCGCCCGTTGGCGCGCCTGGCCAACCTGGAGGTGAGCGAGACGACCGTCGACCTGGTCAAGCAACAGGTCAGTGTGGGCAAGCTGCGCAGCGACAAGCTGGAAACCTGGGCAGCACTGGAAAAGGACGGCCAGCTCGACTGGCAGAAGCTGTTCGCCAGCCAACCGGCCAAAGCCACGCCGAAAGAAAAGGCCGAACCGGCTGCCGCCGGCCCTGCGCCTGAGCCGCAATCGGCCAACGAACCGGCCAAGCCTTGGCAGGTATTGCTCCAGAACGTGCAACTGCGCAACTACCTGGTGCACCTGGCAGATCGCAGCCAGAAAGAACCGGTAGCGCTCGATGTCGGCCCGCTGAATGTCGACCTGCAAGGCTTCGACAGCCTCAACCAGTCCCCCTTCACCCTCAAGCTCGATACCGGCGTAGGCAAGCAAGGCAAGCTGCAGGCCGCCGGCCAGGTGAACCTGGCGCCCATCCAGGCCAAGCTCGACGTCAGCACCCGCGACATCGACCTGCGCGTGGCCCAGGCCTACGTCAGCCCGTTCATCCTGCTGGAACTGCGCAGCGGAATGCTCGACAGTGACCTCAAGGTCGACCTGAAGAACACCACGCCACTGGCCTTCACGGTCACCGGCAAGGCCCAGGTCAGCCAACTGCATACGTTGGACACCATCAAGAGCCGGGACTTCGTGAAATGGCAACAGGTCAACGTAGACGGCTTGTCGTATGTGCACGGTGATGCCCTGTCGATCGACAAGGTGACCCTGCAGGAGCCCTACGCGCGCTTCATCATCAACGAAGACCGCACGACCAACGTCAATGACCTGTTGATCCCGCAACCGGCCGGCGCCAAGCCAAGCAGCCCGGCCACAACGGCCCCCGCCAGCAGCAGCAAGCCGCTGGGCATTCATATTGGCCAGGTCGACATCAAGAACGGCTCGGCCAACTTTGCCGACCTGTCCCTTACCCCCAACTTCGCCACCGCCGTGCAGCAACTCAACGGCCAGATCGGCACCATCGACAACCGCAAGCCGGTGCCTGCCAAGGTTGACGTGAAAGGCAAGGTCGACCGCTACGCCCCGGTTACCATCAAGGGCGCCCTCAACCCGTTCAACCCGCTGGCCAGCCTGGATATCGCCACCAGCTTCAAGCGCGTCGAGCTGACCACCTTGACGCCCTATTCCGGCAAATTCGCCGGTTACCGCATTCGCAAAGGCCGGCTCAACCTCGACTTGCACTACCTGATCACCAATGGCCAGCTCAAAGCCGAGAACAAGGTGGTGGTGGAGCAACTGCAGTTAGGTGAGAAAGTCGACAGCCCGGATGCGGTCGACCTGCCGATCCGCCTGGCGGTGGCGTTGTTGAAGGACACTCAAGGCAAGATCTCGATTGAGCTGCCGGTGTCGGGCGACCTCAACAACCCGCAGTTCAGCGTGATGCCGATCGTCTGGCAAACCCTGCGCAATCTGGTGCTGCGGGCAGCCCAGGCGCCCTTCAAGTTCATCGGTGGGCTGATCACTGGCGGCGGTTCGCAAGACCTGGGTAACGTCGCCTTCGCCCCCGGTTCCAGTACCCTCAGTGGCGATGCCCAGGCGGCGCTGGACAAGCTGGCTTCCGCGCTTAAAGAACGCCCGGAATTGCGCCTGGAAATCGAGGGCACCAGCGCCCAGGCCAGCGATGGCCCACTGATTGCCCAGCAACGCCTGGAACGTGAGTATCAGGCCACCTGGTACAAGATATTGCAGCGCCGCGGCGACAAGGTGCCTGCCAATGCCTCGATGCTGGTGGTCGACGACAGCGACAAACCGGCGATGCTCGAAGGCATCTACCGTACGCGCCTGAAGCAACAACCGCCGGCCGAATGGGAGCAACTTAGCCGTGACGAACGCACAGCCAAGTTGCGCGATGCGGTGATCAAGTCGTGGGCGGAGAGTACTGCGTTGTTGCGCACGCTGGGTCAGGAGCGGGCCAGCAGCATCAAGGATTACCTGGTCGACAAAGGCAAGCTGGAAGATGACCGGGTGTACTTCATCGACACCAGCCTGGGCCAGCCCGAGAAAGACGGCCGGGTGGTCACGCCAATGCATCTGGATGCTGAGTAATTAGCAAGCCTGACGCGCACCTGTGGGAGCGGCCTTGTGTCGCGAAAGGGCCGCAAAGCGGCCCCAGCAATTGATAAATCGCTGCTGAAACCCTGGGGCCGCTGCGCGGCCCTTTCGCGACACAAGGCCGCTCCCACAGAGGCGGCTTCAGACCAACCGCTGCCCCGACACCGCCGGGTGATACAGCGGCTGCACCTTGTTCCCCGCCGGGTCCAGCAGGTGGAAGCTGCGCGCGCCATCACCATGGTTGAAAGGCCGGTCGAGCAAGGTCACCCCTCGGGCCTTGAAGTACGCATACCAGGCCTCCAGTTCCTCGACGCTGTCCACGATGAACCCGTAATGGTCCAAGGTCTGCAACCCGTTGGCAGCCCCTGCCCCGCGCCCCAGCGACATGTTGTCATTACCGCAGGTCAGGTACACCAAGTCTTCATTGGCGCGGCTCAGTACTTCCATACCCAGCACATCGACGTAAAAGCGTTCGCACTCCTCAAGGTTGGGTACCAGCAAGGCAATATGGCGCAGGCCATTCAGGCGGCCAGGGCGGGCAGGCAATTCAGACATGGCTAGGCTCCTTTTTGTATACAATTCATTATTGAATTTAAAACAAAAGGAGCACTTTGTGTATAGCCTGTTCATCAAGACCCGCGTGAAGCCCGGGTGTGCCGATGCTTTCCTAAGCGCGATCAAAGTCAATGCCGCTGCTTCGGTGGCCAGCGAGGCGGGTTGCCTGGTGTTCGATGTATCGCAGGACAGGGTCGATCCGGATGTGATCTACCTGTATGAGATCTACCGCGATGATGCGGCGTATGAGGCGCATACCCAGACCGCCCATTTTCGAGATAGCCGGCCCCTGGTCGAGCCGCTGATCATTGAGCAGGAATGCTTCGAGAGTGGTGTGGTAGCGCGTAATCCGGCTTATTGAATAAAAGGGGCCGCGAAGCGGCCCCTACAGCATTGGGTGGCCAAATCCGTTTGGCCGACGGGACATTCCTTATTCGGCTTTCAGGCCGTCAGCCGAAACGGCCTGTACGCCTTTGATCTTCTTGGCAATGCTGACTGCCATTTCTTTCTGGGACTCAGTCACTTTCATGTCAGACGACAGCGAAACCACGCCTTTGTTGGTTTCTACCTTGATGTCGCTGCCCGGTACGCCTTTCTCGGTCATCAGGTCAGCTTTGACCTTGGTGGTGATCCAGGTATCGGAGGTAGCTTCCTTGGCTTTGGTCACCTCACCGGCCGCCAGCATCATCGGGGCCTGGGTGGTCTGTTGGGCAAAAGCCGCATTAGCCATGGTCAGGGTCAGAGCGGTAGCAGTAGCGGCAGCAATGGCGAACTTCTTCATGTGGGTCACTCCTGTTTTTCGAAAGGTCTGCGCCGTGTGTCCTGGCGTCAGGTATGAAGGTAGTTGCATGCGCTGTGCCAGGTTTTGATTTTCTACTAAAACCTTATAAATCAGTACGTTAGCGATTATGCCAAACGGCAGTAGTCATGCATTTTGCAATCTGCACCTGCAACCTGCATGCAAGATGCAAGTCCGCAAAAGGTTCCCGCCCCGGTCAAAAAAAAGAGCCCCGAAGGGCTCTTCCATTGCTGCGTAGCGGTCGCTTAAACGCCCGAGGCCTTGGCCGCGGCTACGTCCTTGATCGACAGCTTGATACGGCCGCGGTTGTCCACGTCCAGCACCAGTACTTCAACTTCCTGGCCTTCTTTCAGGATGTCGGTGACTTTCTCGACGCGCGCATCGCTCAGCATGGAGATGTGCACCAGGCCGTCTTTGCCAGGCAGGATATTGACGAAGGCGCCGAAGTCGACGATACGCTCGACCTTGCCGACGTAGATCTTGCCGATCTCGGCCTCGGCGGTGATGCCCAGGATGCGCTGCTTGGCAGCATCTGCCGCTTCCTTGGTTTCGCCGAAGATCTTGATCGAGCCGTCGTCTTCGATGTCGATCGAAGCCTTGGTCTCTTCGCAGATGGCGCGAATGGTGGCGCCGCCTTTACCGATCACGTCACGGATCTTGTCGGTGTCGATCTTCATCGAGATCATGGTAGGCGCGTTGGCCGACAGCTCGGTACGCGACTGGCCAATGACCTGGTTCATCTGGCCGAGGATGTTCAGGCGCGCTTCCAGGGCTTGGCCCAGGGCGATTTCCATGATCTCTTCGGTGATGCCGTTGATCTTGATGTCCATCTGCAGCGCGGTGACGCCTTTGGCGGTACCGGCTACCTTGAAGTCCATGTCGCCCAGGTGGTCTTCGTCACCGAGGATGTCGGTCAGGACCGCGAACTTGTCGCCTTCCTTCACCAGGCCCATGGCGATACCGGCCACTGGCGCCTTCATCGGCACACCGGCGTCCATCAGCGCCAGCGAAGCACCGCAAACCGAAGCCATGGAGCTGGAACCGTTGGATTCGGTGATTTCCGATACCACGCGGATGGTGTACGGGAACACGTCGGCGGCAGGCAGCATGGCCTGGACCGAACGACGGGCCAGACGGCCGTGGCCGATTTCACGACGGCCAGCGCCGCCCATGCGGCCACACTCACCTACCGAGAACGGTGGGAAGTTGTAGTGCAGCATGAAGGGGTCTTTCTTCTCGCCTTCGAGGGTGTCCAGCAGCTGGGCGTCACGGGCAGTACCCAAGGTCGCAACCACCAGGGCCTGGGTTTCACCGCGGGTGAACAGCGCCGAACCGTGGGTTTTCGGCAGCACGCCCACTTCGATGTTCAGCGGGCGAACGGTCTTGGTGTCGCGGCCGTCGATACGTGGCTTGCCGTTGACGATGTTTTCGCGAACGGTGCGGTATTCGATTTCGCCGAAGATGTCTTTTACTTCAGCAGCCGAAGGCTGGCCTTCTTCACCGGAGAACTTGGCAACCGCCTGGTCACGCAGCTCGCCCAGGCGCGCATAGCGGTCGGCCTTAACGGTGATGGTGTAGCCTTGCGAAACCGCTTCGCCGAACTCGGCACGGATGGCGTTGAACAGCTCGGTGTTGGCCACCGCAGGTTTCCAGTCCCAGGTTGGCTTGCCCGCTTCGGCAGCCAGCTCTTTCACGGCCTGGATCACGGCCTGGAACTCGTCATGGGCGAACAGTACCGCGCCCAGCATCTGGTCTTCGGTCAGCTCCTGGGCTTCGGATTCAACCATCAGCACGGCGTCGGAAGTACCGGCAACGACCATGTCCAGGCTGGAGGCAGCCAGTTGCTCGTAAGTCGGGTTCAGCAGGTAGCCGGTGCTTTCGTGGAAGGCCACGCGCGCCGCACCGATCGGGCCTTCGAATGGAATGCCGGAAATGGCCAGGGCAGCCGAGGTACCGATCATCGCAGCGATGTCCGGGTCAGTCTTCTTGCTGGTGGAAACCACGGTGCAGACGACCTGCACTTCGTTCATGAAGCCTTCCGGGAACAGCGGGCGGATCGGACGGTCGATCAGGCGCGAGGTCAGCGTCTCTTTCTCGGAAGGACGGCCTTCACGCTTGAAGAAGCCACCTGGGATCTTGCCGGCGGCGTAGGTCTTTTCCTGGTAGTGAACCGACAGCGGGAAGAAGCCCTTGCCTGGATCAGCCTGTTTGGCGCCTACCACAGTCACCAGCACGGTGACGTCGTTATCGACAGTAACCAGCACGGCGCCGGTTGCCTGACGGGCAATACGGCCCGTTTCGAGAGTGACGGTCGATTGACCGAACTGGAAAGTCTTGATTACCGGGTTCACGGTTTCCTACCTTTTTCAGTGGCTCTTGGGGGAACTGGTTTCTTGCGAATTCTTGGGCAGAACGGGGAATCGGCCCCATTGACCGTCCAGATACAACACGAGGCTGGGAGCCTGGCCGCTGCGCGGTAAACCGCTCAGCTGAACCAGGCTGCCAACCTCGGAGATACGCGTGGCGTGCCCGACGACCCTGCTGCGAAACAGCAAAGCCGAAGCCTGCGACACGCCATGCACACCACTGACCAGGCCGCTATTAGCGACGCAGGCCCAGGCGACCGATCAGGGCGCTGTAACGAGTGGTGTCTTTGCCCTTCAGGTAGTCCAGCAGCTTACGACGCTGGTTAACCATACGGATCAGACCACGACGGGAGTGGTGGTCTTTATCGTTGGCCTTGAAGTGGCCTTGCAGCTTGTTGATGTTGTGGGTCAGCAGAGCAACCTGCACTTCCGGGCTACCGGTATCGCCGGCGGCTTGCTGATATTCGGCAACGATCTTAGCTTTTTCTTCAACGCTGAGGGCCATTTGGCTTCTCCTGATAACGGATCCCGCACGCGGGGTCCAATAGGCCAGGGACAAATCCCTGTATTAATAAAAAAGGTGTGACCGTGCCTACTGACAGCCACCCTTGCTGCCGTGGGGTTCGGCAATTGCCTGGCCCCGCGGTTTCGGTCATTCCGACCGAATAAGCCGACGTGGCGCGATGCGCCCGTCTTCGCTCACTTCACCGATACCGATGAAGCGCGCATTATGATCCTGTACCCGGACCATGCCAAATTGTGGCGCGTCCGGCGCGCGTACCGCCTGCCCATGCAGCCAGTAGAACGCACTGTGTTCGGACAGGCTGACCATTGGCCAGTCCTGCAGGCCGCTGTCCGAGGGCATCAGGAAGCGGTCCAGCGCTTCGTTGCCGCCTTCGGCGTGAGCCTGTTCGAGCGCTTCGAGGGTCACCGTCTGTGCCAGCGCGAAGGGCCCGGCCTGGGTCCTGCGCAGCTCGGCAACATAGGCGCCGCAGCCCAGGGCCTCGCCAATATCCTCCACCAGGGTGCGGATATAGGTGCCTTTGCTGCAACCTACGCTCAACCGTGCACGGGTGCCTTCGCACTCGAGCAACTCCAAGCGGCCAATAGTAACAGAACGCGCCTCGCGCTCCACTACCTCTCCTGCACGTGCCAGCTTGTACAGCGGCTGGCCATCACGCTTGAGTGCCGAGTACATCGGCGGTATCTGGCTGATGGGGCCGCGAAAACGCGGCAGCACCGCCTCGATATCGGCGCGACCAACGGTCACCTCGCGGGTCTGCAGAACCTCACCTTCGGCGTCGCCGGTGTTGGTAGTCTGCCCCAGCTGCATGACCGTTTCGTAGCCCTTGTCGGAGTCGAGCAGGTACTGCGAAAACTTGGTCGCCTCGCCAAAGCACAACGGCAGCACGCCGGTTGCCAGCGGGTCGAGGCTACCGGTGTGGCCGGCCTTTTCCGCATTCAGCAGCCAGCGTACTTTCTGCAGGGCGGCATTGGAGGTGAAGCCCAGCGGCTTGTCCAGCAGGATGATGCCGCTGACGTTGCGGCGGATACGTTTGACCTGGGCCACCGCTTACTCCTTGGTGTCCGGCTCGTCGGCTTCCTTGTGCATGCGGTCTTCGGCCACTGCACGCTCGATCAGCGCCGACAGGTGCACACCGCGGCTGACACTTTCATCGAAGTGGAAGTGCAGTTGCGGCACGCTGCGCAGCTGCATCGAACGCCCCAGGTGCAGGCGCAGGAAGCTGGCGGCGCTGTTGAGTGCCTTGAGCGACTGCTGCACAGCGTCCGGGGTTTCTTCGCCCATGACGGTGATGAACACCTTGGCATGGCCCAGGTCGCGGCTCACGTCCACGGCGGTGATGGTCACCAGGCCGACACGCGGGTCTTTGACTTCGCGACGGATCAGCTCGGCCAGCTCGCGCTGCATCTGATCGCCAATACGTTGGGTACGGCTATATTCTTTGGCCATTCTTGCTACCTGTAACTTAAAGCGGCAAACGCCCGGGCAGACCTGAGCCTGACCGGGCGCTACCTGAAGAGGTACCGCAAGCCGCCCTGCAAGGGGCGCTTGCGGCTCGCTCGCCCTTAAAGGGTACGAGCCACCTGGACTTTCTCGAAGACTTCGATCTTGTCGCCGACCTTGACGTCGTTGTAGCTCTTGACGCCAATACCGCACTCCATGCCCGAACGCACTTCGGAGGCGTCGTCCTTGAAGCGACGCAGCGATTCCAGCTCGCCTTCGAAGATCACAACGTCGTCGCGCAGTACGCGGATCGGACGGTTGCGGTACACGGTACCCTCGATGACCATACAGCCAGCGATGGCGCCGAACTTCGGCGAACGGAACACGTCACGCACTTCGGCAACACCCAGGATGTTCTCGCGAACATCGCTGCCGAGCATGCCGGTCAGGGCCTTCTTGACGTCTTCGATGATGTCGTAGATCACGTTGTAGTAACGCATATCCAGACCTTCCTGCTCGACGATCTTGCGCGCACCGGCATCGGCACGCACGTTGAAGCCGAACAGTACAGCGTTCGAAGCCAGCGCCAGGTTGGCATCGCTCTCGGTGATACCACCGACGCCACCACCAATCACGCGCACTTGCACTTCGTCGTTGCCCAGGCCGCCAAGCGAACCCTGCAGCGCCTCGAGAGAACCACGCACATCGGTCTTGAGCACGATGTTGAGGGTTTTCTTCTCTTCCTGACCCATGGTCTCGAAGATGTTCTCCAGCTTGCCGGCGTGAGCGCGGGCCAGCTTGACCTCGCGGTACTTGCCTTGACGGAACATGGCAACTTCGCGGGCTTTCTTCTCGTCGGCAACCACGGACAGCTCGTCACCGGCTTCCGGGGTACCGTCCAGGCCAAGGATCTCGACCGGGATCGACGGGCCGGCTTCTTTCACAGGCTTGCCGTTCTCGTCGAGCATGGCACGCACGCGGCCATAGTTGGAACCGCACAGCACCATGTCGCCCTGACGCAGCGTACCGTCCTGAACCAGGATGGTCGCGACCGGGCCGCGGCCCTTGTCCAGGCGCGATTCGACGACCACGCCACGACCAGGTGCAGTCGGGGTAGCAGTCAGCTCGAGGATCTCGGCCTGCAGCAGCACGGCTTCGAGCAGCTCGTCGACACCGGTACCCATCTTCGCCGATACCTTGACGAATGGCGTGTCACCACCCCAGTCCTCGGAGGTAACGCCTTCGACGGCCAGTTCGTTACGGATACGATCGAGGTCAGCACCCGGCTTGTCGATCTTGTTCACTGCAACCACCAGCGGAACGCCAGCTGCCTTGGCATGCTGAACCGCTTCGCGGGTTTGCGGCATTACGCCGTCGTCCGCCGCCACCACCAGGATGACGATGTCGGTCGCCTTGGCACCACGGGCACGCATCTGGGTGAACGCAGCGTGGCCCGGGGTATCGAGGAAGGTGACCATGCCGCGGTCGGTTTCCACGTGGTAGGCACCGATGTGCTGGGTAATGCCACCGGCTTCGCCAGCAGCAACCTTGGCACGACGGATGTAGTCGAGCAGCGAGGTCTTGCCATGGTCAACGTGACCCATGACGGTAACCACCGGCGCGCGGGACTCGGCCTGGCCTTCGAACTTCAGCGATTCGGCCAGGGAATCTTCCAGCGCGGTGTCGCTGATCAGCGTGACCTTGTGGCCCAGCTCTTCAGCGATCAGCTGGGCAGTTTCCTGGTCGAGCACCTGGTTGATGGTGACCGGGGTACCCATCTTGAACATGAACTTGACCACTTCAGCGGCCTTGACCGACATCTGCTGGGCCAGTTCGGAGACGGTGATGGTCTCGCCGATGGTCACGTCACGGATGACTGGACCGGTCGGGTTCTGGAAGCCGTGCTGGTTACGCTTCTTCAGCTTGCTCTTGCCACCACGACCACGACGGGCGCCGTCGCTCTCTTCATCGGTGGTACGCGGAGCGGCACGTGGCGTTGGAGCCTTTTCCTTCTCCTTGACCTTGACCTTGATCGACACACGAGGGGCTTCGCCACGACGACGGTCGTCATCACGGGTACGGCTCTCGTTGCGACGGGTCTCGTCCTTCTTGCGCTCGGCAGCACGGGCTGCAGCGTCTTCGGAGGCTGGCGCGTCGGCGACGACCGGGGCCGGGGCCGCGGCAGGCGCCGGCTCTGGCTTGGCGGCAGGCGCCGGGGCTGCTGCTGCGGTATCGGCAGCCTGACGGCGTGCCTGTTCTTCGTTGCGCTGGCGAACTTCGGCCTCGACCTTGTCGCGCGCGGCGTTTTCGGCCGCACGGCGCTCTTCCAGCTCACGCTTCTGCTCAGCCTGGATTTCTTCCGGGCTGCGCTGCACGAAAACTTTCTTCTTGCGTACTTCTACGCTGATGCTCTTGCTACCGGCGACACGCAGGGTGCTGGTGGTTTTGCGCTGCAAGGTAATCTTGCGCGGCTCTTCCGCCTTGCTCTTGTGGCTGCTCTTCAAATGAGTCAGCAGGGTCTGCTTCTCATTGTCGGTCACTACCTGACCGGCGTCGGTGTGCGGCAGACCTGCCTCACGCATCTGCTGCAGCAGGCGCTCTACCGGTGCCTCGACCTCTTGGGCCAGTTCTTTCACCGTGACTTGCGTCATGCACTTCTCTCCTCAGGCCGCGCCTAATTACTCGAACCAGTGGGCTCGGGCGGCCATGATCAACTTGCCGGCACGCTCTTCGTCGATGCCGTCGATGTCGAGCAGATCGTCGATCGACTGCTCGGCCAGGTCTTCGCGGTTAACCACGCCGCGCACCGCCAGTTCAGCCGCCAGGTCCTTGTCCATGCCCTCAAGGGAGAGCAGGTCTTCGGCCGGGTGGGCGTCTGCCAGTTTTTCTTCGGTAGCGATGGCCTTGGTCAACAAACGGTCCTTGGCTCGAGCGCGGAGCTCATTGACGATATCTTCGTCAAAGCCATCGATGTTGAGCATTTCTTCCAACGGTACGTAGGCAATTTCTTCGAGGCTGGTGAAGCCTTCGTCGACCAGCACTTGGGCCAGCTCCTCGTCGACTTCCAGTTCATCGATGAAATTGCGCAGGATGTCACCGGTTTCGGCCTGTTGCTTGGCCTGGATGTCCTTCTCGGTCATCACGTTCAAGGTCCAGCCGGTCAACTGACTGGCAAGACGAACGTTCTGACCGCCACGGCCAATGGCCTGGGCCAGGTTGTCCTCGGCGACGGCGATGTCCATGGCATGGGCATCTTCATCAACGATGATCGCCGCGACTTCAGCCGGCGACATGGCGTTGATGACGAACTGCGCCGGGTTATCGTCCCACAGGACGATATCCACACGCTCACCACCCAGCTCCCCGGATACAGCCTGGACGCGCGAACCACGCATGCCGATACAGGCACCTTGCGGGTCGATACGCTTGTCCTTGGAGCGGACGGCGATCTTGGCTCGCGAACCCGGGTCACGGGAAGCAGCCATGACTTCGATCAGGCCCTCGGCGATTTCCGGCACTTCAATGCGGAAAAGCTCGATCAGCATCTGCGGCGCGGTGCGCGACAGGATCAGCTGAGGGCCACGGTTTTCAGTGCGAATTTCCTTCAGCAGCGCACGCAGGCGCACGCCAACACGGAAGGTTTCGCGGGGAATGATGTCTTCACGGGCCAACAGGGCCTCGGCGTTGTTGCCCAGGTCAACGATGACGTTGTCGCGGGTAACCTTTTTAACGGTACCGGAGATGATTTCGCCAACGCGTTCGCGGTAGGCATCGACCACCTGGGCACGCTCGGCCTCACGGACCTTCTGCACGATGACCTGCTTGGCGGTCTGGGCGGCGATGCGACCAAATTCGATGGACTCGATCTTCTCTTCGATCACGTCACCTACCTTGGCTTCAGGGTGGGTGTCCTTGATCTTGTCCAGCCAGGTCTCGATCGCCGGATCGTCCAGATCGGCTTCATCTACCACGGTCCAGCGACGGAAGGTCTCGTAGCTACCGGTGTGGCGGTTGATTTCCACACGCAGATCGACTTCGTCTTCAAAACGTTTTTTGGTTGCAGTGGCCAGGGCCACCTCCAGCGCTTCGAAAATGACGCCGGGCGGTACACCTTTTTCGTTGGATACCGATTCAACAACCAGCAGTACTTCTTTGCTCATCGTACGCCTCGCCTTGCGCAAGCCATTGGGCCCGGATAGTCCGCCGGGCCCGGCACGTCTCAGTCAAAACTGGGAATAATATTGGCCTTGTCGATCGAATCGATCGGCAGAAGGAATTCCTGGTTGTCCACCTGGACCACCACGTCCTGCTCCTCCACACCGCGGAGAAGGCCCTGGAAGTTACGACGACCCTCGAAGGGTGAGCGCAGCTTGATCTTCACTTGTTCGCCGGCATGCGAGGCAAACTGTTCCAGAGTGAACAGTGGGCGATCCATGCCTGGAGAAGACACCTCTAGGGTGTATTCACTGCTGATTGGATCTTCCACATCGAGGATTGCGCTGGCCTGACGGCTGACTGCTTCGCAATCGTCCACCAGAATACCGCCTTCCTTGTCGATGTAGATGCGCAATACCGAATGCTTACCCTGGGAAACGAACTCGATCCCCCAGCATTGATAGCCCAGACCCTCGACAACCGGGGCCAACAAGGCCTGCAACTGTTCTAGCTTGCTCGACACCTGAACCCCCTCGTGCATGCTGTGCAAATAAAAAATGGGCAAAGCGCCCATCCCTGAAAGCGCCGTTGGACAACGACGCCGAAACTGTTCGGTTAGCAAAAAGCCCCTGAAAAGGGGCTCCGCTGAAGCTGGTTGCGGGGGCTGGATTTGAACCAACGACCTTCGGGTTATGAGCCCGACGAGCTACCAAGCTGCTCCACCCCGCGACAAAGCTGGGGCGAAAGTATAAGACCGAACCCTGCTGAGGGTCAAATCCAAACCTTCACCTGCAAGAAAGCCCGCTAAAGCGGGCTCTCAAGCTTCAATTGGTACCGAGAAGGGGACTCGAACCCCTACACCCTATGGGCACAACCACCTCAAGGTTGCGTGTCTACCAATTCCACCACCTCGGCAATACTACTACTTGAAACCCGTTACTTCTGCTCTTCTGCCGGAGGAGGTACATCACCCGTATTAGGAGTGGCTTCGCTCTTCTGCTGCTGTTGGAGCACCGGTACATCATCATTGACTGCCGGTTTTTGCGGCTCTTTCACTTCCAGCACTGCTGGATCTGGAAGACCTGCTTGGCTAAGCTGGTGAGCTTGTTGCTTCGCGAAGTATCCTAACCCAAGTGCTGTCAAAAAGAAAGTGGCAGCGAGTATAGCAGTTAATTTACTTAGGAACGTTGCAGAGCCTTGGCTCCCGAACACGGTATTAGAAGCACCCGCGCCGAAAGATGCACCTGCTTCAGCACCTTTACCCTGTTGCAACAGTACCAGCACTACTAGCGAAAGCGCTGCCAACAGATGAAAAACAACGATGACTGTTTCCAGCATTTGTTCAGTTTCCTGCGGCGCGACAAATTGCACCGAATTCGTCTGCGTTCAGGGACGCCCCACCAATGAGCCCCCCATCGATATCCGGCATGCCGAACAGTTCGGCCGCATTGGCCGCCTTCACGCTGCCGCCGTAGAGCAACTGCACCTTCGCAGCCACTTCAGCATCTTCTGCCGCCAGCTGGCCGCGGATGGCGGCGTGCACATCCTGGGCCTGCTGTGGCGTGGCCGTAAGGCCAGTGCCGATGGCCCATACAGGCTCATAGGCAATTACTGCATTGGCAAAAGCCTTAACACCGAATGCTTCGATGATACTGCTTAGTTGACGCCCGACAACTTCGAGCGTTTTGCCTGCCTCGCGCTCTTCCAGGGTTTCCCCTATGCAAAGCACTGGCTTCAAACCTTTGGCCTGGGCCGCTGCAAACTTGCGATTCAGCACTTCTTCGGTTTCGCCAATGATCTGGCGACGCTCGGAATGGCCAATCAACACCAACTTGCAACCTGCTTCAACCAGCTGCTCGGGAGCAACTTCCCCGGTCAGCGCACCCTGTTCGGGTTGTACAGCAGAATTCTGTGCACCGACAGTAATTTCTTTACCCGCCAGGCCATCGATCACTTGATTGATGAACAAGGCCGGTGGAAATACTGCGACTTCCACTCCGCTCGGCAAGGCGAGATTGCTCAAGCCTTCGGTCAGCTCAGCGACGCTAGCGCGGGTACCGTGCATCTTCCAGTTACCAGCTACCATAGGGCGACGCATGCTTTACCTCGTCGGTCAAAGTGGGCGCAGATCTTACCCAACCAGATCTGCGCTGGCAAGCGCCTTCAGACACAAACTTCGCCAACCAGTTTGGCCAGGGCTTCGGCATGGCCACGCACCTGCGCTTCGTCCTCGCCTTCAACCATTACCCGCACCAGCGGCTCGGTACCGGACTTGCGCAACAGCACACGCCCGCGCCCCGCCAGCGCCTCGGTGACCTTGGCGCTGGCTTCCTGCACGGCCGGGTGCTGCAGCGGGTCGACCTTGCTGCCGCCAAAGCGCACATTGATCAGCACCTGCGGGCATTTGCGCAGGGCCTGGCGGGCCTGGGCCAGGCCCTCGCCGCGGCGCTTGAGCGCCATCAGCACCTGCAACGCGGCAATGATCGCATCACCGGTAGTGGTGTAGTTGCAGCACACCACGTGGCCCGAGTTTTCGCCGCCCACCAGCCACTCACGCTCAAGCAGCTCGGCCATCACATAACGGTCACCGACCTTGGCCCGCACGAAGGGGATATCCAGGTCCTTGAGCGCCAGCTCCAGGCCCAGGTTGCTCATCAGCGTACCCACTACCCCGCCCTGGAGCTTGCCCCGCTCCTGCAGGTCGCGGGCAATGATGAACAGCAACTCGTCGCCATCGACGATCGCGCCGGTGTGGTCAACCATCAGTACGCGGTCACCGTCACCGTCGAAGGCAATGCCGAGATCGGCATGCCCGACCAGCACCGCAGCCTGCAGCGATTCGATATGGGTCGAGCCGCAGTTTTCGTTGATGTTCAACCCGTCGGGCTGGGCATGCAGCACAGTGACATCGGCACCCAGCTCGCGGAACACGCTTGGCGCAACCTTGTAGGTGGCACCATGAGCGCAATCGACCACCAGCTTGAGGCCTGCGAAACTGGTGCTGCTCGGTACGCTGCTTTTGCAAAACTCGATATAGCGGCCAGCAGCATCGTTGATACGCGACACCTTGCCCAGCTTGCTCGACTCGACCACGGTCATCGGCTGATCGAGCAGTTCCTCGATCATCAGTTCGACGTCGTCCGGCAGTTTGGTGCCCTGGCCCGAGAAGAACTTGATGCCGTTGTCGTCATGCGGGTTGTGCGAGGCACTGATGACGATACCGGCTTCGGCGTGGAAGGTACGTGTAAGGTAGGCGATGGCCGGTGTCGGCATCGGCCCCAGCAGCATCACGTCGGCGCCTGCCGCCGACAGGCCGGCTTCGAGGGCAGACTCGAACATGTAGCCGGAGATACGCGTGTCCTTGCCCACCAGCACCCGGCAGTGGCCGAGCTTGCGGAAGGCCATGCCGGCCGCCCAACCCAGCTTCAGCATGAAGTCCGGGGTGATCGGGTATTCGCCGACGCGGCCACGAATGCCGTCGGTACCAAAGTATTTTCTGCTCATAGGGACTCCAATGTTCTTATTCGGCGCCTTGTACCGCAGCGATCATGCGCACCACATCGACCGTTTCGGCCACGTCGTGGACACGCAGGATGCTCGCGCCCTTGGTCATGGCCAGGGCCGCCAGTGCGAGGCTGCCGTACAGGCGCTCGTCGACCGGACGTTCCAGCGTCAGGCCGATCATGCTCTTTCGCGAGACCCCCACCAGCAGTGGGCGCCCAAGACGATGGAGCGTTTCCATGTGTTTGAACAGGCTCAGGTTGTGCGCCAGCGTTTTGGCGAAACCAAAGCCCGGATCAAGGATGATGCGTTGTTCATCAATACCGGCCGATGCGCAGGCCGCCATGCGCTGCTGCAGATACCGGGCAACATCGGCAGTCACGTTCTCGTAGTGCGGGTCGTCCTGCATGTTGCCAGGCTCGCCACGCATGTGCATCAGGCACACCGGCAGGCCGGTGGCGGCAGCGGCATCCAGGGCGCCGTCGCGCTCCAGGCCACGCACGTCGTTGATCAACCCGGCGCCAAGGCGCGCAGACTCACGCATGACGGCCGGGGTTGAGGTATCGACGGAGATGACCACGTCCAGGCGACTGTTGATGGCCTCGACCATCGGCGCCACACGCTCGAGCTCCTCGGTGACCGAAACGGCGCGCGCCCCAGGCCGGGTGGACTCACCACCGATGTCGATCAGCGTGGCACCGGCAGCAACCATGGCTTCGGCATGGCGCAAGGCCTCGTCACGCTGGTTGAAGCGCCCGCCATCGGAGAAGGAATCGGGGGTGATATTGAGAATACCCATGACATGGGTACGTGACAAATCAAGAACCCGGTTGCCGCAAGGCAACCGGGTCGGGTACTGCACTGAGCTCATAGATGCCCTTAGTGTTGAGCTGCCGGGCCGCCAATCGGCGATTCCGGACGATCGTTCTGGGCAGCTGGCGTGCCCGAATCCGTATCATCGTCCCAGTCACGCGGCTCGCGCGGCGTACGCCCAGCCATGATGTCGTCGATCTGATCGGCATCAATGGTCTCATACTTCATCAGCGCTTCGGTCATTGCTTCGAGCTTGTCGCGGTTCTCGACCAGCAACTGCTTGGCCGTGGCGTAGCACTGGTCGATGATGCTGCGCACCTCGGAGTCGATCAGCTTGGCGGTTTCGCCGGAAACGCTGGCGTGCTGGCTGGCAGCGCTGCGGCCCAGGAACACCTCGCCGTCTTCTTCGGCATACATCAAAGGACCGAGTTTTTCGGACAGGCCCCACTTGGTCACCATGTTTCGTGCGATCTGGCTGGCACGCATGATGTCGTTGGAAGCGCCGGTGGTAACCCCGTCGAAGCCCAGGGTCATCTCTTCGGCAATACGACCGCCGTACAGCGAGCAGATCTGGCTGATCAAGGCACGCTTGGACAGACTGTAACGGTCCTCTTCCGGCAGGAACATGGTCACACCCAGGGCACGACCACGCGGGATGATCGAAACCTTGTAGACCGGGTCGTGCTCAGGCACCAGGCGGCCGACGATGGCGTGGCCCGCCTCGTGGTAGGCAGTGTTACGTTTTTCTTTCTCGGACATGACCATGGTCTTGCGCTCGGCGCCCATCATGATCTTGTCCTTGGCCAGCTCGAACTCCTTCATCTCCACCAGGCGCTTGTTGGAGCGGGCGGCAAACAGGGAAGCTTCGTTGACCAGGTTGGCAAGGTCGGCACCGGAGAAGCCCGGCGTACCCCGCGCGATAACGGCCGGGTTGACGTTCTCGCTGACCGGCACCTTGCGCATGTGCACCTTCAGGATCTGCTCGCGGCCGCGGATGTCCGGCAGGCCGACCACCACCTGGCGGTCGAAACGGCCGGGGCGCAGCAGCGCCGGGTCGAGTACGTCCGGGCGGTTGGTGGCGGCGATGACGATGATGCCATCGTTCATCTCGAAGCCGTCCATTTCCACCAGCAGCTGGTTCAGGGTTTGCTCACGCTCGTCGTGACCACCGCCCATGCCGGCACCACGGTGGCGACCCACGGCGTCGATCTCGTCGATGAAGATGATGCACGGTGCATGCTTCTTGGCCTGTTCGAACATGTCGCGCACACGGCTGGCACCGACACCGACGAACATTTCAACGAAGTCCGAACCGGAAATGGTGAAGAACGGGACTTTTGCCTCACCGGCAATGGCCTTGGCCAGCAGGGTTTTACCGGTACCAGGCGGGCCTACCATCAGCACGCCACGCGGAATACGGCCGCCCAGGCGCTGGAACTTGCCCGGGTCACGCAGGAATTCGACCAGCTCGCCAACTTCTTCCTTGGCCTCGTCGCAACCGGCGACGTCGGCCAGGGTCGTCTTGACCTGGTCTTCGGACAGCAGGCGCGCCTTGCTCTTGCCAAAGCTCATGGGCCCGCCTTTACCGCCGGCACCGCCCTGCATCTGGCGCATGAAGAACATGAACACGGCGATGATCACCAGGATCGGGAAGCTTGCTACCAACAGCTGCGTCCAGATGCTCTGCTGCTCAGGCTGCTTGCCTTCGACCACTACGTGGTTGTCGACGAGGTCGCCGATCAGGCCGTTATCGGTGATGGCCGGGCGCACGGTCTTGAAGCTGTCGCCATCGGAGCGCTTGCCGGTAATGATGTAGCCGTCGACGGTCACACGCTCGACCTTGCCATCCTTGACCTGCTGGATGAAGTCGGAGTAGTTGAGGGTCTGCGGCTCGTTAGGGCTGGAGAAGTTGTTCATCACTGTCACCAGGACAGCTGCGATGATCAACCACAGGATCAGATTCTTTGCCATGTCGTTCAATTCGCTACCCTCTGAGGCCGGCGCACGACGCAGCCGTGCCTCGCATGATATTCATCGCCCTAACTTACTACATTACCTACGCAGCCGCAGGCACCGTCTGTAACCCTTTGTGAAAGCTAGACTACACGAAGTTCGGACGATCCTGACGCCGCGGCCGATTGGAAATAACTATCGGCCGCCGCGCTTCACGCCTTTCAAGCGCCTTTGAAACCTTTGCCCAACAGGTACTGTTCACGCGAGCGGTCCCGCGATGAAGAAGGCTTGCGCATCTGCACCTTGTCGAACTTGGTGCGCACGTCCTTCAGGTACATGTCGAAGCCTTCGCCCTGGAAAATCTTGATCAGGAAATCCCCGCCGGGCTTGAGCACGCGGGTTGCCAGGTCCAGGGCCAGCTCGCAGAGGAACATGGCACGTGGCATGTCCACTTCGGGCGTACCACTCATATTGGGGGCCATGTCGGAAATCACAAGGTCCACGTGCGAATCACCGACCGCGTCGAGGATTTGCTGGAGCACGGCGTCTTCGGTGAAATCGCCCTGGATGAAGGTAACGTCTGGGATCGAGTCCATTTCCAGGATATCCGAAGCGATGAGCCGGCCCTGGCCGCCAATCAGACGACTGGTCACCTGCGACCACCCGCCCGGGGCCGCACCCAGGTCGATTACGCTCATGCCGGGGCGGATCAGGCGGTCCTTTTCCTGGATCTCCAGCAGTTTGTAGCTCGCACGCGAGCGGTAGCCGTCCTTCTGTGCCTGTTTCACAAAAGGATCGTTGAAATGCTCTCGCAGCCAGTTTGCGCTGCTTTTGGAACGTTGTACCACGGGGCACCTCGATGATATGCGTCGTGATTGACTGGGCGGAGCCGGTGGCCCTCGGGTAAAATGCCGGTCAATTTTACAGAATCAGACGGAAAGGGTCAGATTATGCCGCTCAATAACGAGCAGAAGAAGCAATACAAGTCCATTGGTCATGACCTGAAGCCGGTCCTGATCGTTGCTGGCAACGGTTTGAATGAAGGCGTGGTCGCCGAGCTGGAACGCGCACTGGTCGATCATGAACTGATCAAGGTCGAGATTCGCTCGGAAGACCGCGAAGAACGCGCCGAGACCATCGCTGAGCTGTGCAAGGCCGGCCGCGCCGAACTGGTGCAGACCATCGGCAAGAAAGCCCTGATCTACCGCAAGAACCCACAACCGAACAAGCAGCTGTCCAACATTCACCGTTACAAGTAACGGAAAGGATAGCGCGCCGCCTGTGTAGGAGCGGCCTCGTGTCGCGATGGGCTGCGAAGCGGCCCCCTGCAATATCTGTGGTTAAGCTGATATCTGGGGGCTGCTTCGCAGCCCATCGCGACACAAGGCCGCTCCTACCAGGGACTGCAACCGCCTGGGCTAGCGCCGGGCTTTGACCGGCACCGGCTGGGCCACCAGCACGATGCCGGAGAAGCCCAGCACCAGGAAGCAGAACATCTGCCAGCGCTCGCCAACGGAAATGCCGTAACGCAGGGTGTAGTACCCCACACACGCACCGAAGCCGAGCAACAGCATCTGGCCGCGAAACTGCCGCCACCAGGCCGCCAGGCCTTCCACCCTTGCCAGCACAGCCAGCTGGGTCAACAAGCCAAGCAACGCCACGCCGATCAACCAGCGGTCGATCTGCCCGGCGATATCCTGCACCAGCAGCGGCGCCAGGCCGCTGACCTTGAGCGCAGGCACCAGCCCCACATGGAACACCCACAGGCCACCGACCCAGAACACCTGGGCCAGTTGCCAGAGAATCCCCTCGAGGGATGGCGCCCGCAGGCGCCGGTCAGATGTGTTTGACTTCGACAATCTCGTACTCGACCGTACCGTTAGGCGTCTTGACGACAACGGTATCCCCTTCTTCCTTGCCAATGATGGCACGGGCAATCGGGGCGCTGTTCGACAGCTTGCCTTTCTTCACATCGGCTTCATCTTCGCCAACGATCTGATAGGTCACTTCTTCATCGGTTTCGGTGTTGGCCAGCACCACGGTGGTGCCGAAAATCACCTTGCCGGTGTGAGCGATGGTGGTGACGTCGATCACCACCGAGTTCTGCAGGCGGCCTTCGATATCACGGATACGCGCCTCGACCATGCCCTGCTCTTCACGCGCGGCATGGTATTCGGCGTTTTCCTTGAGGTCGCCCAGCTCACGCGCTTCACCAATGGCTTGGCTCAGGCGCGGGCGCTCGGTCTTGCTCAGGAAGGTCAGCTCCTCTTCCAGGGCGCGAGCGCCCTGGACGGTCATCGGGTATTTGGTAATGCTCATGCTTTGAGTCCTGCATGCAGATCCTGCAGGCGACGAACAGTCTTCTCGGGACCGAATTTCAACGCCTCGCAGATGGCTTCACCAGCCGCAATGGTAGTGGTGCAGTAAATCTTGTGCTGCAGCGCATTGCGACGAATCGAGTAGGAGTCGGCGATCGACTGGCGGCCTTCGGTGGTGTTGATGATCAGCGACACTTCGTCGTTCTTGATCATGTCGACCACGTGCGGGCGGCCTTCGGTCACCTTGTTCACGCGGCGCACTTTCAGGCCAGCCGCCTCGATAACCTTGGCGGTGCCGGCAGTAGCAACCACTTCGAAGCCCAGGGCGATCAGGTCACGGGCAACGCCAGCCACTTGTGGCTTGTCGTCGTCACGCACGCTGATGAACGCGGTGCCGCCAGTAGGCAGCACTTCGCTGGCACCCATCTGGGCCTTGGCGAAGGCTTCACCGAAGCTGTCACCAACACCCATGACCTCACCGGTCGATTTCATCTCAGGGCCGAGGATCGGGTCAACCCCTGGGAACTTGGCGAACGGGAAGACGGCTTCCTTGACGCTGTAGAAGTTCGGGATGATTTCCTGGGTGAAGCCCAGCTCTTTCAGGGTTTTGCCAGCCATGACCCGGGCGGCGATCATGGCCAGGGAAGTGCCGATGCACTTGGACACGAACGGCACGGTACGCGATGCACGCGGGTTGACTTCGATCACGTAGATCTTGTCGCCCTGCAGGGCCAGCTGCACGTTCATCAGGCCGACCACGCCCAGCTCCAGGGCCATTTTCTTGACCTGTTCGCGCACTTCGTCCTGCACGCCCTTGCTCAGGGAGTAAGGTGGCAGCGAGCATGCCGAGTCACCGGAGTGAACGCCGGCCTGTTCGATGTGCTGCATGATCGCGCCGATGACCACGTCGGTACCGTCGCACACCGCATCCACGTCCATTTCGATGGCGCAGTTGAGGAAGTGGTCGAGCAGTACCGGGCTGTCGTTGGAAACCTGAACAGCCTCACGCAGGTAGCGCTTGAGCTCGTCCAGTTCGTAGACGATCTCCATGGCACGGCCACCCAGTACATAGGATGGGCGCACGACCAGCGGGTAGCCGATGCTGCCGGCGGCACGAATGGCCTCTTCTTCGCTGCGCACGGTCGCGTTTGGCGGCTGCAGCAGGTTCAGGCGCTGGACCATCTGCTGGAAGCGCTCGCGGTCTTCGGCGCGGTCGATGGCGTCCGGGCTGGTACCGATGATCGGCACACCGGCCTCTTCCAGGGCGCGCGCCAGTTTCAGCGGGGTCTGGCCGCCGTAGTGCACGATCACGCCTTTGGGCTTCTCGACGCGGCACACTTCCAGCACGTCTTCCAGGGTCAGCGGCTCGAAGTACAGGCGGTCGGAGGTGTCGTAGTCGGTGGAAACGGTTTCCGGGTTGCAGTTGACCATGATGGTCTCGTAACCGTCGTCACGCAGCGCCAGAGCGGCGTGTACGCAGCAGTAGTCGAACTCGATACCTTGGCCGATACGGTTCGGGCCACCACCCAGGATCATGATCTTGTCACGGGTCGACGGGTTGGCCTCGCACTCTTCCTCGTAGGTGGAGTACAGGTAGGCGGTGTCGGTGGCGAACTCGGCGGCGCAGGTGTCGACGCGCTTGTACACCGGGAACACTTCGAGCTTGTGGCGGTGGCGGCGCAGGTTCTTGTCGGTGATACCCAACAGCTTGGCCAGGCGCTGGTCAGAGAAGCCCTTGCGCTTGAGGCGCAGCATGTAGTCCTTGTCGATGGCCGACAGGGCCAGGGTCTTGACCTTCTCTTCTTCTTTGATCAGGTCTTCCATCTGCACCAGGAACCACATGTCGATGCCGGTCAGATTGAAGATTTCTTCGCAGGTCATGCCCGAACGCATGGCGTCGGCGACATACCAGATACGCTCGGCACCCGGCACGGTCAGCTCGCGCTTGAGGATGCTGGCAGCTTCCGGGCTGGCCAGGTCGACTTTCGGGTCGAGGCCGCAAGCGCCCACTTCCAAGCCACGCAGGGCTTTCTGCAGGGACTCCTGGAAGGTACGGCCGATGGCCATGACTTCACCCACGGACTTCATCTGGGTGGTCAGGCGGGCGTCGGCCTTGGGGAATTTCTCGAAGGCGAAGCGCGGCAGCTTGGTGACCACGTAGTCGATCGACGGCTCGAAGGAGGCCGGGGTACGGCCGCCGGTGATGTCGTTCTGCAGCTCGTCGAGGGTGTAGCCGATGGCCAGCTTGGCGGCGATCTTGGCGATCGGGAAGCCGGTAGCCTTGGAGGCCAGTGCCGAGGAACGCGAAACGCGCGGGTTCATCTCGATCACGACCATGCGGCCGGTGTTCGGGCAGATACCGAACTGCACGTTGGAACCGCCGGTTTCCACACCAATTTCACGCAGCACCGCCAGCGAGGCGTTGCGCATGATCTGGTATTCCTTGTCGGTCAGGGTCTGCGCCGGGGCAACCGTGATCGAGTCACCGGTGTGCACGCCCATCGGGTCGAAGTTCTCGATGGAGCAGACGATGATGCAGTTGTCCTTTTTGTCGCGGACCACTTCCATCTCGTACTCTTTCCAACCGATCAGCGATTCGTCGATCAGCAGTTCCTTGGTTGGCGACAGGTCCAGGCCACGGGTGCAGATTTCTTCGAATTCTTCACGGTTGTAGGCAATACCGCCGCCAGTGCCGCCCATGGTGAACGACGGGCGGATGATGCAAGGGAAGCCCAGCTTCTCCAGCACCGCATTGGCCTCTTCCATGCTGTGGGCGATACCCGAACGCGGGCACTCCAGGCCGATGTCCTTCATGGCCTTGTCGAAGCGCGAGCGGTCTTCGGCCTTGTCGATGGTGTCGGCGTTGGCACCGATCATCTCTACGCCGAACTTTTCCAGAACGCCGTGGCGCTCCAGGTCCAGGGCGCAGTTCAGTGCAGTCTGGCCACCCATGGTCGGCAGCACGGCGTCTGGGCGCTCTTTCTCGATGATCTTGGCCACCGACTGCCACTTGATCGGCTCGATGTAGGTGGCGTCGGCCATGGCCGGGTCGGTCATGATGGTGGCTGGGTTGGAGTTCACCAGGATGACGCGGAAACCTTCCTCGCGCAGGGCTTTGCAAGCCTGGGCGCCGGAGTAGTCGAATTCACAGGCCTGGCCGATCACGATCGGGCCAGCGCCGAGAATCAGGATGCTTTTGATGTCTGTACGTTTTGGCATGGTGGTCACTCAAATCCGGGGTCAGTCGGCAAGCCGCTTTGAACAATCTGGGTCAGGCGCTGCCGGGCGCGGCGTGTGCCGGCCCGGGGCCTTGAAGCAGGATGCTCAGCGGCGCTTGGCCATGGCATCGGTGAAACGATCGAACAGTGGCGCGACGTCGGTCGGGCCTGGGCTCGCTTCAGGGTGGCCCTGGAAGCTGAACGCGCTCTTGTCGGTACGCTCGATACCCTGCAGGGTGCCGTCGAACAGCGACTTGTGGATGGCGCGGACATTGCCCGGCAGGGTGGCTTCGTCAACGGCAAAGCCGTGGTTCTGGCTGGTGATCATGACCACGCCGGTGTCCAGGTCTTGCACCGGGTGGTTGGCACCGTGGTGGCCATGGCCCATTTTCACGGTCTTAGCACCGGAGGCCAGCGCCAGCAACTGGTGGCCCAGGCAGATGCCGAATACCGGAATCTCGGTTTCGAGGATTTCCTTGATGGCCTGGATGGCGTAGTCGCACGGCTCGGGGTCGCCAGGGCCGTTGGACAGGAACACGCCGTCCGGGTTGAGCGCCAGCACTTCGCTGGCCGGGGTCTGGGCCGGCACCACGGTCACGCGGCAGCCACGGGCAACCAGCATGCGCAGGATGTTCAGCTTGACGCCGTAGTCGAAGGCCACCACGTGGTAGGGCAGGTCGGCCGCGTCGATGGTCGGGTGGCTGTCGGTTTTCAGCTCCCACACGCTGGAGCGCCACTCGTAGCGTTCCTTGGTGGAAACCACCTTGGCCAGGTCCATGCCCTTGAGGCCCGGGAAGCCACGGGCAGCGGCGATGGCCGCCTCTTCGCTGATGTTGTCACCCGCCAGGATGCAGCCGTTCTGGGCGCCCTTCTCACGCAGGATGCGGGTGAGGCGACGGGTGTCGATGCCGGCGATGGCAACCACGTTGTTGGCCTTGAGGTACTCCGGCAGCGACTGGGTGTTGCGCCAGTTGCTGGCCAGCAGCGGCAGGTCACGGATGACCAGGCCGGCGGACCACACGCGGTTGGACTCGGCGTCTTCCGGGGTGGTACCGGTGTTGCCGATGTGCGGGTAGGTCAGGGTGACGATTTGCTGCGCGTAGGAAGGGTCTGTAAGGATTTCCTGGTAGCCGGTCATAGCGGTGTTGAATACCACCTCACCAACGGTCTGACCGTCGGCACCAATGGCTTCACCGCGAAAAATACTGCCGTCGGCAAGGGCGAGTATGGCTGGCTTTGTCAAGAAGACCTCCCGTAAATCAAGCATGAAAGGGCGATCGCAGGTTGCAAAAAAGCGGAGTGACGTATGGACACGTCACCCCGCTTTCATGTGCTGAATTCAATTCGCTGCGCGCTTTTAGTGGACACACTAAAGCTGTAGCTTACAGAAAAGTGCGTTTTCGGTCTACCGCATATGTGCCTCTAAAACACATCGATGCGACAGGCCGACTATTGTGTTGGGTTCTTCGCGGGCTTGCCCGCGAATGACCCAACACAGCCCTCACTGCTTAACGCAGATCAAGCACATCCTGCATGTCGTACAGGCCAGGCTCACGCCCGTCGAGCCACAGCGCCGCACGCACCGCGCCCTTGGCGAAGGTCATGCGGCTGGAGGCCTTGTGGGTGATCTCCAGGCGCTCGCCTTCTGCAGCGAACAGCACGGTGTGATCACCGACCACGTCGCCGGCACGTACGGTGGCAAAGCCGATCGTCTTGCGGTCGCGCGCGCCGGTCTGCCCTTCACGGCCATACACGGCCACTTCCTGCAGGTCGCGGCCCAGCGCGTTGGCAACCACTTCACCCATGCGCAACGCCGTACCCGAAGGGGCATCGACCTTGTGGCGGTGGTGCGCCTCGATGATTTCGATATCCACATCATCGCCCAGCACGCGTGCCGCCATGTCGAGCAACTTCAGGCTCAGGTTGACGCCAACGCTGAAGTTGGCAGCGAACACGATTGGAATGTCCTTGCCCGCCTCGGCCAGCAACTGCTTTTCTTCGACGGTGAAACCGGTGGTACCGATGACCATGGCCTTGCCGTGCTTGCGGCAGAACGCCAGGTTCTTCAGGGTGACCGACGGGTGGGTGAAATCGATCAGCACGTCGAACTCGTCCACCACCTTGGCCAGGTCGTCGGACAGCAGCACACCAATGCGCCCCAGGGCCGCCAGTTCACCGGCATCGGCGCCGACCAGCGAGCTGTCCGGGCGGTCGACCGCCGCCGTCAGCCCGGCGCCGGGTTGCTGCTGCACGGCCTCGATGAGGGTCTTGCCCATACGCCCTGCCGCGCCCATCACTGCAATACGTCGCATAGCCTTTTCCTTGTCAGAGATCGCCGAAGAAGCGCTTCACGCCATCGAACCAGCCACTGGCCTTGGGCGAGTGCGAGCTGTCGCCTTCCAGCGAATCACGCAGCTCTTCGAGCAGTTCGCGCTGACGGCGGCTGAGGTTGACCGGGGTTTCCACCGCCACACGGCACAGCAGGTCACCGGCACCACCACCGCGCACCGGCGCCACACCCTTGCCACGCAAGCGGAACTGCTTGCCGGTCTGGGTGCCTTCCGGAATACGCAGCTTCACGCGGCCATCGAGGGTCGGCACTTCCAGCTCGCCGCCCAGGGCAGCATCGGTGTAGCTGATCGGCACTTCGCAGTACAGGTGCTTGCCGTCACGCTGGAAGATCTCGTGCTCACGCACACTGATCACCACATACAGGTCGCCGGTCGGGCCACCATGGGTGCCGGCCTCGCCTTCACCCGACAGGCGGATGCGGTCACCGGTATCGACACCGGCCGGCACCTTGACCGACAGGGTCTTGTATTCCTCGACGCGGCCTTCGCCGTGGCACGAGGTGCAAGGGTCGGTGATGATCTTGCCCTGGCCATGGCAACGCGGGCAGGTTTGCTGCACCGAGAAGAAGCCCTGCTGCATGCGGACCTGGCCGATGCCACCACAGGTGGGGCAGGTCGACGGGGTGGAGCCCTTCTTGGCGCCGGAGCCATCGCACGGCTGGCAGTTGACCAGGGTCGGCACGCGGATGCTGACCGTAGTACCGCGCACCGCTTCTTCCAGGTTCAGTTCCAGGGTGTAACGCAGGTCGCTGCCACGCTGGGCGCCACCGCGTCCGCCACCGCGGCCGCCGCCGAAGAAGTCGCTGAACACATCGCCGAAGATGTCGGAGAAGTTGGCGCCACCGAAACCAGGGCCGCCGCCACCCATGCTCGGGTCGACACCGGCATGGCCATACTGGTCGAACGCCGCGCGCTTGCTGGCATCAGACAGCACTTCGTAGGCCTCGTTGGCCTCTTTGAACTTGTCTTCGGACTCTTTATCGCCCGGGTTGCGGTCCGGGTGGTATTTCATCGCCAGACGGCGATAAGCCTTTTTGAGGTCTGCCTCGGTGGCGCCGCGCTCGACACCCAGAACCTCATAATAATCACGCTTGGACATAGGTCATTTGCACCTTGTTGGGCGTGTGGCATCTGCGCCACGCCATCAGCACCTGCGCTCGCCCAGCGGGGCCGCTGACAGATGCTGTAAAAATTCTCGAATTCCAGATACGCCAACGCGGGAGCAAGCCCCCGCGCGGCGACATCCTACCAGTTCACCGACAAACCACGGTGAACTGGCCGACAACATGCAACGATTACTTCTTGTCGTCGCCTTTGACTTCTTCGAACTCGGCGTCAACCACGTCATCGTGCTTGGCTTCCGGCTCGGCCTGCTGCGCGCCACCCTGAGGCTGTTCGGCCGACTGCTCGGCGTACATCTTCTGGGCAACCGGGGCAGAGACCTTGGACAGCTCTTCGACCTTGGCGTCGATGGCGGCCTTGTCGTCGCCTTTGACAGCGGCTTCCAGGGCAACCACGGCAGCCTCGATGGCGGTTTTCTCTTCAGCGGTAACCTTGTCACCGGCGTCAGCGACCATCTTGCGGGTCGAGTGAACCAGCGCATCACCCTGGTTACGGGCAGCAGCCAGCTCTTCGAACTTGCGGTCTTCCTCGGCGTTGGCCTCGGCGTCACGCACCATGCGCTCGATTTCTTCGTCCGACAGGCCGGAGTTGGCCTTGATCACGATCGACTGCGACTTGCCGGTGGCCTTGTCTTTGGCGCTGACGTGCAGGATGCCGTTGGCGTCGATGTCGAAGGTCACTTCGATTTGCGGCACACCGCGTGGCGCTGGCGGAATGTCGGCCAGGTCGAACTTGCCCAGCGACTTGTTCTGCGCAGCCTGCTTACGCTCACCCTGCAGCACGTGAATGGTCACAGCGCCCTGGTTGTCGTCGGCAGTCGAGAACACCTGCGACTTCTTGGTCGGGATGGTGGTGTTCTTCTCGATCAGCGAAGTCATCACGCCGCCCATGGTTTCGATACCCAGGGTCAGCGGGCTGACGTCCAGCAGCAGCACGTCTTTCACGTCACCTGCCAGTACCGCGCCCTGAATGGCAGCACCCATGGCCACGGCTTCGTCCGGGTTGACGTCCTTGCGGGCTTCTTTGCCGAAGAAGTCAGCAACGGCCTTCTGCACCAGCGGCATACGGGTCTGGCCACCGACCAGGATCACGTCGTCGATCTTGCTGGCGTCGATGCCGGCGTCTTTCAGCGCTACGCGGCATGGCTCGATGGTACGGGTAACCAGGTCTTCGACCAGCGACTCCAGCTTGGCGCGGGAGATTTTCACGTTCAGGTGCTTCGGACCGGTGGCGTCTGCAGTGATGTACGGCAGATTGACGTCGGTCGACTGAGCGGACGACAGCTCGATCTTGGCTTTTTCAGCAGCTTCTTTCAGACGCTGCAGGGCCAGTGGATCGTTCTTCAGGTCCATGCCCGACTCTTTCTTGAACTCGTCGACGAGGTAGTCGATCAGGCGCATGTCGAAGTCTTCGCCACCCAGGAAGGTGTCGCCGTTGGTAGCCAGTACTTCGAACTGGTGCTCGCCGTCGACTTCGGCAATTTCAATGACCGACACGTCGAAGGTACCACCACCCAGGTCATAGACGATGACGGTGTGGTCGCCCTTGGCCTTGTCCATGCCGTAGGCCAGTGCAGCGGCAGTCGGCTCGTTGATGATACGTTTTACGTCCAGGCCCGCGATGCGGCCGGCGTCTTTGGTAGCCTGGCGCTGGCTGTCGTTGAAGTAGGCCGGCACGGTGATTACCGCTTCGGTCACGGCCTCGCCGAGGTAGTCTTCGGCGGTTTTCTTCATTTTCTTCAGCACTTCAGCGCTGATTTGCGGCGGTGCCATGTCTTTGCCGCCCGCTTGTACCCAAGCGTCGCCATTGCTGGCCTTGACGATTTTGTAGGGCACCAGCTTGATGTCTTTCTGCACGACGTCTTCTTCGAAGCGGCGGCCGATCAGGCGCTTCACGGCGAACAGGGTGTTGTGCGGGTTGGTGACGGCCTGGCGCTTGGCCGACTGGCCAACCAGGATTTCGCCATCGTTGGCGTAGGCCACGATCGAAGGGGTAGTACGCGCACCCTCGGCGTTTTCGATGACTTTGACGTTACCGTTTTCCAGAATAGAGACGCACGAGTTGGTGGTCCCCAGGTCGATACCGATGATCTTGCCCATGTTAACTCTCCCGAAACTTGAATTTGGTAGCAGCGACTAATTTGGCCAACTGCGGTAATACTTGAAGGCTTGACACCTAGATGGGGATGCCCCGACGGATTTCAAGCCTTTTCATTGATCGAGGGTTGCGCCGCGCTCGGCGCCTTGCTGACCACCACCATGGCGGGGCGCAGCAGGCGGCCGTTGAGCAGGTAGCCCTTCTGGAACACGTTCAACACGCTGTTAGGCTCTACGTCAGCGCTTTCCTGCATGGCCATGGCCTGGTGGTGCTCAGGGTTGAACGGCTGGCCATGCGGGTCGACCGCTTCGAGGTTGTAGCGCTTGAGGGTGTCCTGGAACATTTTCAGGGTCAGCTCCACGCCTTCGCGGATCTGCTTGACGTTTTCATCCTCGGCGCTGGAGTGGGCCAGGGCCAGTTCCAGGCTGTCGATCACCGGCAGCAGGTCGCTGGAGAATTTCTCCAGGGCGAACTTGTGGGCTTTCTCGACATCCTGCTCGGCGCGGCGGCGCACGTTCTGCAAGTCGGCCACGGCGCGCAGCGATTGGTCCTTGGCGGCGGCCAGCTGTTCCTCGAGTTCCAGAACACGGGCATCCGCAGTGGCTTGGGCACCGGTTTCTTCAACATTAAGGTCTTTTTCGTTCAGCTGTTCGTCAGCCATGGGGTCTCTCCTGCGCAATTTTGTGGACTGCGAGCCAGGCTCGCCTTGGTTGTCGGCTATATGGGGCCGGAAAAACCAGCTTCAAGGGGCAAGCGGGTTTTCAGGCACAAACAGAATCCGCCAAGAGGCATTGGCAGGCCTGAAAAAAGTACTGTATAAATAACCAGACCTGACTTTTCGGGAGCCGCCCCCCATGCTGGTGCACCTGTCCATTCACAACTACGCCATCGTCGAACACCTCGACCTCGAAATCGCCCGCGGCATGTCCGTCATCACGGGCGAGACCGGCGCTGGCAAATCGATCATGCTCGACGCCCTCGGCCTGGCCCTGGGCGACCGGGCCGACAGCGGCGTGGTGCGCCCTGGCACCGACAAGGCCGATATCCTGGCCACCTTCGACCTGGTGGACATCCCCGAGGCGCACACCTGGCTGGCCGAGCGCGACATGGACAGCGACGGCCTGTGCATTTTGCGCCGGGTCATCACCGCCGAAGGGCGCAGCCGGGGCTACATCAACGGCACCCCGTGCCCACTCGGCGATCTCAAGGCCCTGGGCGAACTGCTGATCGACATCCACAGCCAGCATGAGCACCAGTCGCTACTGAAAACCGACACCCACCGCCGCCTGCTAGACGAGTACGCCGGCGCTGTCGACCTGGCCCGCCAGGTGCAACTGGCCGCCAAACGCTGGCAGCAAACCCGCCTGGAACTGGAGCGCCTGTCCAACTCCGGTGACGAGCAGCGCGCCCGCCATCAACTGCTCAGCTACCAGCTGGAAGAGCTGGACAACCTTGCCCTCGGCGAGCACGAGCTGGAACAGCTGGAGCAGGAACACAAGAACCTGACCAGCGCCGAAGCCCTGTTCGGTATCTGCCGCCAGGTCATCGACCAGTGCAGCGAAAGCGATTCGGGCAACGTACTCAGCGCCCTCACCGCCAGCCTCAACCGCCTGGGCGCCGCCACCCAGTCGCCCAAGGCGCTGACCGAGGCGGCCAACCTGATCGCCAGCGCGCAGATCCAGGTTGAAGAAGCGGTGGGTGAGCTCAACCGCTTCCTGGACAACTTCGATGCCGACCCGATGCGCCTGCAGGCACTGGAGGAGCGCCTCGACACCATCTATACCCTGGCGCGCAAACACCGTGTGCACCCGACCGAGCTGCCCCACCTGCAGCAGCAACTGATGGAAGAGCTGGAAGGCCTGAACGCCAGCGATGAATCGATTGAACAGCTGGGCGAAGAGCTGGCTGCGTACGCCCAGCACTATAAAGAGCGGGCCAGCGAACTCAGCGCCCTGCGCCGGCAGGCCGCCCAGCAATTGGCGGTGGCGGTGGAACAGGAAATCCAGCGCCTGGGCATGCCTGGCGGGCGCTTCCGTATCGAGCTGACCCCGCACGAGGGTACGGAGCTCTCGCCGCATGGCCTGGAGCAGATCGAGCTGCTGGTCAGCGCCAACCCGGGGCAACCCCTCAAGGGCCTGGCCAAGGTTGCGTCGGGTGGCGAACTGTCGCGCATCAGCCTGGCGATCCAGGTGATCACGGCACAGACCTCGCGCATTCCCACGCTGGTATTCGACGAAGTGGATGTGGGTATCGGCGGGCCCACCGCGGAAATCGTCGGCCAGTTGCTGCGCCGGCTGGGTGAGCGCGGCCAGGTGCTGACCGTGACCCACCTGCCGCAGGTGGCAGCGCAGGGGCACCACCACCTGTTCGTGCACAAGGTGCGCAACAGCGACACCACCCACACCGCCGTGGCCAGCCTGGGCAAGCGCGAGCGCGTGGAAGAAGTCGCACGCATGCTGGGCGGCATCGACCTGACGAAGGAATCCCTGGCACATGCGCGCAAGATGGTGGTCACCAGCAAGGCCTGAAACCATTGGGTTGCCGGGGCCGCTTTGCGGCCCTGTCGCGACGCAATACCGCTCACAGACCTACAGCCCCTAAAAGCAAAAAGGCGACCCGAAGGTCGCCTTTGCTGTCCATAACGATTGAATCGTTACTTCTTCTTACGCACGTACAGGACCAGATTGTGGTCCACCAGCTCGAAACCGTGTTCCTCCACGATTTCACGCTGACGCTTCTCGATGGCGGCGTCCATGAACTCGATGACTTCACTGGTATCCACGTCGACCATATGGTCGTGGTGACCGCCATCGGCCAGTTCGAATACCGCATGACCGCCGTCGAAGTTGTGGCGAACCACCAGACCCGCCGCTTCGAACTGGGTCAGTACGCGGTACACGGTAGCCAGGCCAACGTCCTCGCCAGCCTCCATCAACGCCTTGTAGACATCCTCGGCGCTCATGTGACGCTGCTCGGCAGAGTCGAGCATCTGAAGGATCTTGACTCGAGGCAGGGTTACCTTGAGACCGGCTTTGCGTAATTCGCTATTTTCAACCATGGTCAGCTTTCTCGCCGATGCTGCTTCGCAGCTTCTCTTAATACGGGTATGATCGGGGTTTACGTTGTCCAGCCAAGATAGTGGAAGTCGCCCACCGATGCAAAACACCAAGCTCTTGCTAAACAGCCTCGCCCTCGCGGGACTGCTCGCACTCGCCGGTTGCTCGTTTCCCGGGGTTTACAAAATCGACATCCAGCAGGGCAATGTCGTCACGCAGGACATGATAGACCAATTGCGCCCGGGAATGACCCGACGGCAAGTGCGGTTTATCATGGGCAACCCGCTGATTCAGGACACTTTCAACACCAACCGTTGGGATTACCTGTACAGCCTGCAGCCTGGTGGCGGCCAACGCCAGCAGGAGCGCATGAGCATTTTCTTCAACGACAGCGACCAACTGGTCAGCCTGTCTGGCGACTTTATGCCAGGCGTTAGCCGCGACCAGGAAATTCTGGGTGGCAGCAGCGATACCACGGTCAGCCCCGGCACCGAGCCAGGCCAAACCGAGCAGCCAGCCACGCAACCGGCGGAGCAACCTGCCAAGCCTGGTTCGACCGAAGAGGCCATCCAGCGCGAAATCGATACCATCGAGACCACCCCGGTGCCTACGCCAGCACCGCTGGAAACCCGGTAATCGAAAGCAACAAAAAAGCCCGGACTTGTTCCGGGCTTTTTGTTGCTGCCTGCCTGATCAGCCGTTCAGTTGCTTGGCACGCTGGCAGAACGCATCGACCAGGGTATTCGCCGCCTGGTTGAACAGCGGCCCCAACGTGGCACGCACAATGGGCCCGGCATAATCGAACGACAGGTCCAGGCTGATTTTGCAGGCCTTCTCGCCCAAAGGCTTGAACACCCACACCCCATGCAATTGGGTAAAGGGGCCCTCCTCCAGGTTCATTTCGATGGACTGCCCGGGCACCAGCACGTTGCGCGTTACAAAGTGCTGGCTCATGCCCCCCTTGGCCACTTCGAGCTTGGCACGCATGTGCGTTTCGCTGCTGTCGATCACCGTCGCGGCCGAGCACCACGGCAGGAACTGCGGGTAGCTGGCCACGTCGTTGACCAGATCGTAGAGCGCCTGGGCGGGGTATGGCAGCAGGGCGGAGCGTTGAATATGGGTAGTCATCCAGGCGTCACTTCCAAGGCTGGGTGGCGGCGCTTCGCAGCGTGCCAAAAACAGATTCTGTCGGCAGGACAGGGCTTGTATTGTCCGGTATTCATTGCGGTGGCTCAAGCACACCGAAATCCCATAGCGAACGACGCACGGTCTTGCCTATAATGCCGGCCCTATGGCTAAACAAAAGAAACATCCGACCGGGACCATCGCGCAGAACAAAAAAGCGCGACACGATTACTTCATCGAACACAAGTTCGAGGCCGGGCTGGTCCTGTCCGGTTGGGAAGTAAAAAGCCTGCGAGCCGGCAAGGCGCACCTCGTGGACAGCTACGTGCTGCTCAAGGACGGTGAGGCCTGGCTGTTCGGCAGCCACATCACCCCGCTGACCACGGCCAGCACCCACGTGATCGCCGACCCGATGCGCACGCGCAAGCTGCTGCTGAACAAGCGCGAGCTCGAGCGCCTGGAAGCGGCGGTGGCGCAAAAGGGTTACACCTGCGTGGCGTTGTCGCTGTACTGGAGCAAGCACCTGATCAAGTGCGAAATTGCACTGGGCAAGGGCAAGAAGGAATTCGACAAGCGCGACACCGTGCGCGAACGCGATTCCAACCGCGAGCTGCAGCGGGCGGTGCGCAACAAGGGCAAGGAAGACTAAAACCTTCTTTGTCAGCAGCGCGGTCAGTGTAGGAGCGGCCTTGTGTCGCGATGGGCTGCGAAGCAGCCCCAGCAATCTCGGCTCATTGCCGAAGCCCAGGGGCCGCTTCGCAGCCCATCGCGACACAAGGCCGCTCCTACATTAACCGCACATGCATGAAGAGACCGAGTCAACGCCCGCTACGCCGCTCCGCCCGCGCCACCCGCTGCGCCTCCTCATGCGCCTCTTCCAGCACTTCCTGCACATACAGAATGTGCCGGCTGGACACCTCTCGCGCCTCCTCCGCCCTGCCCTCGACAATCGCCAGGTAAAGCTCGCGGTGCTGGCTGATCAGCATGTCGCGGGTCTCGGTCCGCTGCTGGTACATGCCACCGATGTTGGTCACCACGTTGCGCTTGAGCAGGTCGAACAGGCCACGAATGGTGTGCAACAGCACCGCGTTATGGCTGGCCTCGGCAATTGCCAGGTGGAAGCGCGCATCGGCCGCGCCCTCCTCGGCCCGGGTCACCTCATCGACCCTGGCGTAGCAGTCCTGCAGCGTGTCGAACGCCGCCTTCAGCCGCGCCCGGTCTGGCTCGGTAGCGCGCTGCGCCGCGTAATACGCACAGGACGCCTCCAGCGTATGGCGAAACTCGAGCAGGTCGCGCTGGGCCTCGGGGCTATGTTCCAGCAGCTGCAACAGCGGGTCACTGAACGTGGACCCCAGCGACTCGGCGACAAAGTTGCCGCCCCCCTGCCGGCTGACCAACAAGCCCTTGGCCACCAGCTTCTGGATCGCCTCACGCAGTGACGGGCGCGACACGCCGAACTGTTCGGCAAGCGCACGCTCGGCGGGCAGCCGCTGCCCCGACGTGAGGGTGCCCTCCAGAATCATCGCTTCCAACCGATCGACAATGTCGTCGGACAGGCGCCGTTGGCGAACCTGATCAAAAACCATCACATGCTCTCCACAAACCCCGGCACACACCCGGGGGTGCCTATTCTCGCCGATCCAGCGCGCGCGAACACCCACCAGGCCACGATTTTCCCGGCACATCAGCTGCCCGCTCATCGGCACGCGACCAAAGTTTTGCACGGGACAAATTGACACACCCACGACAGCGCTTTTAACCTAGCGACCAGCCATTGTAAATTGGTCTTACCAATTATCCAATGCCAGCGCCTGACCAACAACAATTAGGGGCCACCCCATATGCAAACCTGGCAACAACTCTATAGCCCGCTTGGTAGTCTTGGCCTGTCCGCACTGGCGGCGGTCATTCCCATCGTGTTCTTCTTCCTTGCCCTCGCCGTGTTCCGCCTGAAGGGCCACGTGGCGGGTAGCATCACCCTGGCCTTGTCGGTACTGGTGGCCATATTCGCCTTCCAGATGCCGGTCGACATGGCGCTGGCTGCCGCAGGTTACGGCTTCCTTTACGGCCTTTGGCCAATTGCTTGGATCATCGTTGCCGCGGTGTTCCTGTACAAACTCACGGTCAAGAGCGGCCAGTTCGAAGTGATCCGCAGCTCGGTGCTGTCGATCACCGACGACCAGCGCCTGCAGGTACTGCTGATCGGCTTCTGCTTCGGCGCGTTTCTGGAAGGTGCGGCAGGCTTCGGCGCGCCGGTGGCCATCACCGCCGCACTGCTGGTCGGCCTGGGCTTCAACCCACTGTACGCCGCCGGCCTGTGCCTGATCGCCAACACCGCACCGGTCGCCTTCGGCGCCCTGGGCATCCCGATCATCGTGGCCGGCCAGGTGACCGGTATCGACGCCTTCCACATCGGCGCCATGACCGGCCGCCAGCTGCCGCTGCTGTCGCTGTTCGTGCCGTTCTGGCTGGTGTTCATGATGGACGGCCTGCGCGGCGTGAAAGAAACCTGGCCTGCGGCCCTGGTGGCCGGCCTGAGCTTTGCCGTGACCCAGTACTTCACCTCGAACTTCATCGGCCCCGAGCTGCCAGACATCACCTCGGCCCTGGCCAGCCTGATCTGCCTCACCCTGTTCCTGAAAGTGTGGCAACCCAAGCGCGCGTTCGGCGAAGCCAAGGCCAGCGTGGGTGCCGCCGTGGTGCAGCCAAGCGGCAGCCAGCCAAGCCCTTACAGCTTTGGCGAAATTTTCAAGGCCTGGTCGCCGTTCCTGATCCTGACCGTGCTGGTCACCATCTGGACCCTGAAACCGTTCAAGGCCGCCTTCGCCCCGGGCGGCGCGATGTACAACTTCGTGTTCAACTTCGCCATCCCGCATCTTGACCAACTGGTGATCAAGACCGCACCGATCGTGGCCGCGCCAACCGCCATGCCCGCAGTGTTCAAGCTGGACCCGATCTCCGCCACCGGCACCGCGATCTTCCTCTCGGCGCTGATCTCGATGGCGGTGCTGAAAATCAATTTCAAAACTGGTCTTACCACTTTCAAGGAGACCTTCTGGGAGCTGCGCTGGCCCATCCTGTCGATCGGCATGGTGCTGGCCTTCGCCTTCGTCACCAACTACTCGGGCATGTCGTCGACCATGGCCCTGGTGCTGGCCGGCACGGGCGCGGCGTTCCCGTTCTTCTCGCCGTTCCTTGGCTGGCTGGGTGTGTTCCTGACCGGGTCGGACACCTCGTCCAACGCCCTGTTCAGCTCGCTGCAGGCCACCACCGCCCACCAGATCGGGGTCAACGACACCCTGCTGGTAGCGGCCAACACCAGCGGCGGCGTGACCGGCAAGATGATCTCGCCGCAATCGATCGCCGTGGCCTGCGCCGCCACCGGCCTGGTCGGCAAGGAATCCGACCTGTTCCGCTTCACCGTCAAGCACAGCCTGTTCTTTGCCACCATCGTCGGCCTGATCACCCTGATCCAGGCTTACTGGCTGACCGGCATGCTGGTTCATCACTAACGTGAAAGGGGCCGGGCGCCATCGGGCGCCTGGCATACCCCCCAAGCAACGCTGCGAGAATCCATGATCATTTCTGCCTCTACCGACTATCGCGCCGCGGCCCAACGCAAGCTGCCTCCTTTCCTGTTCCACTATGCCGACGGCGGTGCCTACGCCGAGCATACGCTGCGCCACAACGTCGCCGACCTGGCGAGCATTGCCTTGCGCCAGCGCGTGCTGAAGAACATGTCCGAGCTCAGCCTGCAGACCACACTGTTCGGCGAAACCCTGAGCATGCCCGTGGCCCTGGCCCCGGTCGGCCTCACCGGCATGTACGCCCGCCGTGGCGAAGTGCAGGCGGCGCGGGCGGCGGCGGCCCATGGCATCCCGTTCACCATGTCTACGGTGTCGGTGTGCCCGATCGAAGAAGTGGCGCCAGCCATCAACCGCCCCATGTGGTTCCAGCTGTACGTGCTCAAGGACCGCGGCTTCATGCGCAACGCCCTGGAGCGGGCCAAGGCGGCCGGGGTCAAGACCCTGGTGTTCACCGTGGACATGCCCGTGCCCGGCGCCCGCTACCGCGACGCCCACTCTGGCATGAGCGGCAAGCACGGCCCGCTGCGCCGCGTGCTGCAAGCCATGACCCACCCCGAGTGGGCCTGGGACGTGGGCGTGATGGGCCGCCCGCACGATTTGGGCAACATCTCCAAGTACCGGGGCAACCCCACCGGCCTGGCCGACTACATCGGCTGGCTGGGCAACAACTTCGACCCGTCCATTTCCTGGAAGGACCTGGAGTGGATCCGCGAGTTCTGGGATGGCCCGATGATCATCAAAGGCATCCTGGATGCCGATGACGCCCGCGACGCGGTCAAGTTCGGTGCCGACGGCATCGTCGTGTCCAACCACGGTGGCCGCCAGCTCGATGGCGTGCTGTCCAGCGCCCGCGCCCTGCCGGCCATTGCCGATGCGGTGAAAGGTGACTTGAAGATTCTCGCCGACTCCGGCATTCGCAGCGGCCTGGATGTGGTACGCATGATCGCCCTGGGTGCCGACACCGTGCTGATTGGCCGCGCCTTCCTCTATGCGCTGGCCGTGCATGGCCAGGCCGGGGTGAAAAACCTGCTGGAGCTGTTCGAGAAGGAAATGCGCGTAGCCATGGTGCTGACCGGCGCCAAGACCATCAGCGAAATCACCCGCGACTCGCTGGTACGCGAACTGGGCGCCTGAGCGCCTGCACCAACGACCGCCTGATAGACCCGGGGCATGTGGCGCGCAGAGGCCACAGCCCCGCGAGGAGACTGCATGAGCCTGCCCGCCGCGTTTCTGCGTGATGCCGAGCGCCTGATCCCCGCCGCACGCCGCTTCGACGACCCCACCTCGACCCTGGCCTTCGGCACCGACGCCAGCTTCTACCGGCTGATCCCCAAGCTGGTGGTGCGTGTCGAGTCCGAAGACGAAGTGGTCGGCCTGATCAAGCTGGCCCAACGCGACCGGGTGCCGGTCACCTTCCGCGCCGCCGGCACCAGCCTGTCTGGCCAGGCCATCAGCGACTCGGTGCTGATCGTGCTGGGCGATAACTGGAACGACCGCGAGATCCGTGGCCAAGGCGAACAGATCCGCCTGCAGCCCGGGGTGATCGGCGCCCAGGCCAACGCTTGGCTGGCCCCGTTCGGGCGCAAGATCGGCCCCGACCCGGCCTCGATCAACGCCTGCAAGATCGGCGGTATCGTCGCCAACAACGCCAGCGGCATGTGCTGCGGCACCGCCCAGAACACCTACCACACCCTGGCCGGCCTGCGCCTGGTGCTGGCAGACGGCACCCGCCTGGACAGCGAAGACCCGGCCAGCGTGGCGGCCTTTGAAGCCAGCCATGCCGAGCTGCTGCAAGCGCTGGCCCGCCTGGGCCGCGAAACCCGCGCCAACACGGCATTGGCCGATCGCATCCGGCACAAGTACCGGCTGAAGAACACCACCGGCCTGTCGCTGAACGCGCTGGTGGACTACGACCAGCCGCTGGACATTCTGCAGCACTTGCTGGTCGGCTCCGAAGGCACCCTGGGCTTTATCAGCGCTGTTACCTACAACACCGTGCCCGACCACCCGCACAAGGCCAGCGCCCTGCTGGTGTTCCCCAGCGTGGAAAGCTGCTGCCGCGCGGTGCCGGTACTCAAGCGCCAGCCGGTGTCGGCCGTGGAACTGCTCGACCGCCGCAGCCTGCGCTCGGTGCAGGACATGGCCGGCATGCCGCTGTGGGTAAAAGGCCTGTCGGCCAACGCCTGCGCCCTGCTGATCGAGTCACGCGCGGCCAGCCAGAGCTTGCTGCACGAGCAACTGGAGCAGGTAATGGCCTCGATCGCCGACTTCCCGCTGGAGCAGCGCGTGGACTTCAGTGAAGACCCGGCGGTGTACAACCAGCTGTGGAAAATCCGCAAAGACACCTTCCCCGCCGTCGGCGCCGTGCGCCAGACCGGCACGACCGTCATCATCGAAGACGTGACCTTCCCGGTCGAGCAACTGGCCGAGGGCGTGAACCGCCTGATTCAGCTGTTCGACAAGCACCGCTATGACGAAGCGATCATTTTCGGCCACGCCCTGGAAGGCAACCTGCACTTCGTTTTCACCCAAGGGTTCAACAGCGCCGAAGAGGTTGCCCGTTACCAGGCATTCATGGACGACGTGGCGCAACTGGTGGCCGTGGAGTTTGGCGGTTCGCTGAAAGCCGAGCACGGCACCGGGCGCAACATGGCGCCGTTCGTGGCGCTGGAGTGGGGCCACGACGCCTACCAACTGATGTGGCAGCTCAAGCGCCTGCTCGACCCCAACGGCATCCTCAACCCCGATGTGGTACTGAGTGACGACCCAGCCATTCACCTGAAAAACCTCAAGCCACTGCCCGCCGCCGACGAAATCGTCGACAAGTGCATCGAGTGCGGCTTCTGCGAACCCGTGTGCCCGTCCAAGGGCCTGACCCTCAGCCCACGCCAGCGTATCGTGATGTGGCGGGACATCCAGGCCAAGCAACGCGCCGGCGTCGACACCCGCGAGCTGATGCGCACCTACCAGTACCAAGGCATCGACACCTGCGCTGCCACCGGCCTGTGCGCCCAGCGCTGCCCGGTGGGCATCAACACCGGCGACCTGGTAAAAAAGCTGCGCAGCCAGGCTGCCGACCACGGCAACACCGCCAACTGGCTGGCCGAGCACTTCCCCACCGCACTGGGCGGCGCCCGCCTGACCCTGACCGCAGCCAACAGCGCGCGCAAGCTGCTCGGCGCCCCACGCCTGGGCCGCCTGAGTGCCACCCTGCGCAAAGCCAGCAACGGCCGCCTGCCGCAGTGGACGCCCGCCATGCCCCAACCGCTGCGCCCGGTCGCCTTCGGCCAGGCCAGCAACGACGCCCGCCCACGGGTGGTGTACCTGGCGGCTTGCGTGTCCAGGGTAATGGGCCCGGCCTATGCCGACCGCGAGCAAAGCCCGCTGCTGGACAAGACCCGCGCCCTGCTGGAAAAGGCCGGCTACCAGGTCGTGTTCCCCGACAACGCCGACAGCCTGTGCTGCGGCCAGCCGTTCGCGTCCAAGGGTTACCCCGAGCAGGCCGAACACAAGCGCCAGGAGCTGATCAACGCCCTGCTGCACGCCAGCCGCGGCGGCCTTGACCCGATCTACTGCGACACCAGCCCATGCACCCTGCGCCTGGTACAAGACCTGGGCGACACCCGGCTGGACCTGTACGACCCCGTGCGCTTCATTCGCACCCACCTGCTCGAACGCCTGGAGTTCACCCCCCAGGATGAGCCAGTGGCAGTGCACGTGACCTGCAGCACCCAGCACCTGGGCGAAAGCCAGGCCCTGATCGACCTGGCCCGGCGCTGCAGCAAGCAGGTAGTGATCCCGGAAGGCATTCATTGTTGCGGGTTCGCTGGCGACAAGGGCTTCACCACCCCCGAGCTCAACGCCCACTCGCTGCGCAGCCTGAAGGATGCGGTGCAGTACTGCAGCGAAGGCATTTCCACCAGCCGCACCTGCGAGATCGGCTTGAGCAGCCACAGCGGCATCGACTACCACGGCCTGGTCTACCTGGTGGACCGCGTCACCCGCCCCCGCAGCCTCTGAAGCCTGCGCGGTCCATTGTGGGAGATAACGCAGCCCAACGGGCTGCGCTGTCGCGAAGAGAACTCAATCCGCAAGCGCGACGCGCCCTGTGTGGGAGCGGGCGTGCCCGCGAAGAATCCAGCGCGGTAGCTGGCACCGGCTAAGCCGGTGTTCGCGGGCAAGCCCCCCTCTCGCAAACAACCCCACCCCCGGAGCACGAACAAGATTGAACCCTTACAAAACTGCCAAGGTCCATCCTTTAGGCCCACCTTCCCGAGGCCCCAGAGGAGACTCCCATGAAAGGTACCGCGCTTTCGGCCCTGTTCGCGGCCGCTACCCTGCTGGCTTCGCCGGTGTTCGCTGCTGACGACCTGTGCGCCATCAACCTGCAAAAAATCGACGACAGCATGGCCACCGCCGGCGCCACCTCCGAGGGCCTGGACAAAGCCTTGACCGAGCACGTCGACAAAGCCAAGGCTGCCCAGGCCTCGGGTGACACCAAGGAATGCATCGCCATCACCAGCAAAGTGCTGGAGCGCCTGGAAAAAACCGATAAAGGCAGCGGTACGGGCAGCGGCGGCGCCTAAGCCCTGCGCGGGCGACAGGACCAGCTGTCGACGTCGCCCGCACAATGGCGTATACTCCGGCTCACGTGCCGTAAGGTGCGTTAGCCAAGAGATAGTGTAGGGGCCGATTAGGATTCGACGCCGGTAGCGAAACTCTAGGTGCATGCCGAGTTGGTAACAGAACTCGTAAATCCACTGTTGCAACTTTTATAGTTGCCAATGACGAAACCTTCGGCGCGGAGTGCAAGCTGGCTGCGTAAGCAGTCCTCTTGACCCGTTGCTTCTGGTAGCTTCGGCTCCAGCAATCACTAGGGGATGCCTGTAAACCCGAACTGATTGTCATACAGAACAGGATCGTCGCGTAGCACGTTGTGGGCGAAGCGACTAAAACTTACACAACTCATCCAAAGCACCCTGCCCGTCGGGCGGCTGCGGATTAAATCAGTAGACACGGCTAAGCATGTAGTACCGACAGCGGAGTACTGGCGGACGGGGGTTCAAATCCCCCCGGCTCCACCAAATATCCTTTACAAATCAGGCACTTAGCGAACAGCTACAGTGCCTTTTTTGTGTCTTTTTGGGCCGTTATGGTTGGGTAATGCCAGCTTTATGACAGCCTCCCTTCCCGTGAAGCCCCTCCCCGGCTACCGCCGTTACCTCAACAACCGAAAAAACGTTTTCTGTCGCTTTTCCGGTTTGAAAACGCGCCACAGCGATCTTTCAGGAGTATTAAATCTGTGTCGGCTTACACACAGAGACCCGCACATGCCGACACATGCCCCCAAGAAGTACCGGATCAGCCATACCTCTCTGCAGCAATGCTTTGACAAGAGCCGCTCCGGCCTCGAGAAGCTGCGAGAAAACGATCCCAGCTTCCCTCGCCCCATCAAATTTGGCTCAACCAAACAGGCTGGCGTTTACTTCGTCGTCGCGGAGGTGGAAGCCTGGCTGGAGGGCAAGATCAGCGAGCGTGATGGAGTCACTCGGGCTCTCTCTGAGAGAGCTGAGCAATGACCACACACGAGCAGATACCGTCGTTCTTGGCGGAAATGCCCGAGGCAGCACGTGCTTCGTATCTGAATCCAAGCATCGTGCCAAAGCCACTGCCGAGCGGATTGGCCAGGGTTATGCCCTGGCGTGGAGAGCTACTGCCTGCTGTTCTTCAAGAATACGTGCTGGATGTCGCCGAGCGCACTCAGTGCCCACCGGATTTCGTTGGGGTCGCGCTTGTGGTTGCTGTTAGCGCCGTAGTCGGACGCAAATTCACCATCCACCCGAAGCAACATGATGATTGGACTGTCGTTCCCAACCAATGGGGAGTCATCATTGGAAGGCCGTCTGCAATGAAAACACCAGCGCTCAAGCAAGCGCTTCGTCCCTTGGACGCATTGGAGACAAGAGAGCGAAATCAGCACTCCATGGCGTTGGAGGAGTACAGGACCAACACTGAGCTGCTCGACATCGAGCGCAAGGCTGCTAAGAGCAAGGCCACAAAACTTGTAGGCAGCGGTGACAAACTTGGAGCGCGGGAGGAACTCACCAAGGTTTCGAGTAATGTGCTGCCCCCAGTGCAGCGTCGTTACACCGTCAACGACTCAACAGTAGAAAAGCTCGGTGAGCTGCTCAACGAAAACCCAAACGGCCTGCTGCTAGTACGTGACGAGCTCGGGGGCTGGCTCGCAACAATACAGAGTGAGGACGGCTCAGTGGCACGCGCTTTCTACTTGGAGTGCTTCGATGGCAACGGCTCATTCACCTACGATCGTATTGGCCGAGGAACCCTGTTCATCGAGTCATGTTGTTTATCGCTGATAGGCGGAATTCAACCCTCACGAATCGCATCCCTCGTGAACGCCTCGATCAGCGGCGAGGTGGATGACGGCCTGATTCAGCGCCTACAGCTCGCCGTCTATCCCGACGATATCCGTCAGTGGCGTCTGGTCGATCGCTGGCCAAACCAAGCTGCTGCTGAGCAAGTGAAACAGGTTATTGACTACCTCGATCAGCTACCATCCGAGCCCCGTACTACGCTCAGGTTCAGCCCAGAAGCACAGGAAATGTTTAACGCCTGGTATACGCGTCATATGCAACAAAGCCGGAGCGAAGAATTTCACCCAGCATTGCAATCCCATTATCTAAAAATGCCGCAGACCATTGCGGGGTTGGCCCTATTGTTCGAACTGGTCGAAGGTGGTCAGAGAGCCGTGGGCATAGAGCCCACATCACGCGCCATTAACTGGGCGAGCTACCTGATGAGCCATGCCTTGCGACTCTACGGCGCAGCTATCAACGCCCCACTACTCGGTGCCAGGCTGATCCTGGAGCGTCAGCAGAAATTACCCGAGCCGTTTACCCCACGCGAGGTGCGTCAGAAGGACTGGATGGGATTAGGCTCACAGGACGCTGTGAACAACGCACTCGCAGTTCTGGCTGAACACGACTTAATCATTGGCTACGAGGTGGCCGGAGAAAAAGGTGGCCGCCCATCAACACGCTACATCTGGCGAAAAACGTAGCCTCGCCCCAACCTGTTTATCAAAAAGGCCGGTAGCGCAGTCTACAGAACCTACGAAACTAAGTTCTGTAGGTTTTGTAGGCACTCTTTTCCTGGTTGGGATAAGTAATCAGCGCCCAAATGGACGTACCTGAGCGCTTGGGGCAGCTGCCAGTGCTTGCGAAGCGGCGCTCTGAATCTGTCGAATCAGGCCGGAATCGGCCAATAGCGGACTCTCGACAACGATCAGGGCTGCACTTGGCACTTCCCGGCTTAGCCAGTTCGGCCAGACGGTAGCTCCCGTGGAGCTGGCCGAACCACTGCAGGAGCTTGAGCGCCTGCAGTACATCGAAGTCGAGACGATCACCTCCAACGGGATCACGGTGAGCCTACTTGGCCAGCCCGCCCTACTGACGAACTACTTCTGGTCCATTTGGGTACCCAAGCACTTGCTGGCCTGTGGGTTGAAGGTCGCGATCACACCTCACCTGGACTCAGCCCAGGGCGACGCCCATCACTGCACCGTCGTATTCCGCATCCCGGGCTCGCGGGAAGCTACTCGCGAATTTCTTACTGACCTGGCCACCCAGTATCCCGGTAACAGCCCTGAGATCGTCGCCATCCAGGCCGGGAATGTCCTGAGTGCTGGAGGTGGCCAATGACACTCGCATTGAAGTGCATCGTGAAATTCGACGGTGCAACTTCGTCTTCAGCGACCGCCAAGCCAAGCGCATGGAGCGAGCGATGGCCAACATCGAGTTCGGCTTCGGCGAAGGTGGCTACCAGCCGACAGAGTTCATCAAGCGCTACCTACCCGATGGCTTTTTCGACCTGCTGGTGGTCGACGAGGGGCATGAGTACAAGAACAGTGGTTCGGCCCAGGGCCAGGCCATGGGGGTGTTGGCCGCGAAGGCGCGCAAAACCTTGCTCCTGACCGGGACCTTGATGGGTGGCTACGCCGACGACCTGTTCTACCTCCTGTTCCGCATCCTCACCAGGCGCATGATCGAGGACGGCTATCGACCAAACGCACGTGGTAGCATGGCTCCTGCAGCCATGTCGTTCATGCGCGATCACGGCGTGCTCAAGGACATCTACACCGAGCGCGATGGCGATTCGCACAAGACCGCCAAGGGCAAGAAGCTCTCCGTCCGTACCGTGAAAGCCCCAGGCTTCGGCCCTAAAGGCATTCACCGGTTCGTGCTGCCGTTCACCGTGTTCCTGAAGCTCAAGGATATCGGCGGCAATGTGCTGCCCAGCTATCAGGAGGAGTTCGTCGACGTGCCCATGGCGCCGGAGCAGGACTCGGCCTACCAGCGCCTGGCTGGAACATTGACCACGGCACTCCGGCAAGCCTTGGCGCGTCGCGACACTACCTTGCTTGGGGTCGTGCTCAATGTGCTCCTGGCCTGGCCAGACTGCTGCTTCCGACCGGAGATGGTCAAACATCCCCGTACCCGCGACACGCTGGCCTTTGTGCCGGCGCTTTTCGGCGACGATGAGCTGATGCCCAAGGAGCAGGCGCTGCTGAACCTGTGCCTCGAGGAGAAAGCGAAAGGCCGCAAGGTCCTCGCCTACACCGTCTACAGCGGGACGCGAGATACCACGTCCCGATTGAAGAAGGTCCTCGAGCAGGCGGGCCTGCGCGTGGCGGTACTGCGGGCCACGGTTGAAACGGCGCGGCGAGAGGATTGGATTCTCGACCAGGTCGACCGCGGCGTCGATGTGCTACTCACCAACCCGGAGCTGGTTAAGACCGGGCTGGATCTGCTGGACTTCCCGACCATCGCGTTCCTGCAGACGGGGTACAACGTGTACACCCTGCAGCAGGCAGCGCGGCGGTCATGGAGGATCGGACAGAAGCACCCGGTGCGCGTGATTTTCTTCGGCTACGCCGGCAGCTCGCAGATCACCTGCCTGCAGCTGATGGCCAAGAAGATCGCAGTGGCGCAGAGCACTTCGGGTGATGTACCGGAATCAGGGCTCGACTCCCTGAACCAGGACGGAGACTCGGTTGAAATGGCGCTAGCTAGACAGCTGATCGCGGCATAGCATATGGCCACCTTCGGGTGGCCTTTTTTCCCGCCTGCGGATATGACATTTTGACGAGAGTTTGACCATTGATGGAAATATCGATGAAAGGACAACTGCAACGATGCTCGACAATCTTACAATGCTTGCCTGCTAGAGCGGACTTGTCGATCCGGCTTTTGGAGAAACTATAGGCATCTATTATTCATGTACTCATGAAATTTAAAGATGGCTCATTACCACTCACTTTCTTCTATATGCCCTAGTAACCCTCAACCAAAATCAATTATCGTTGAATTCATAATTTAAATTATATATTAATAACGCCCTATTAAGTAGATCTATAATTTCAACCAAGGAGCTCGCCTCAAATTCGGCCTCTCCGATTTTTAATCGTAGTGATCGTTGAGCATTTGCCGCCAGCCAAATAGCAATGATCTTCCAGATCTCAGGTACTACTGCTTGAGAAAATGGCATGAAAATATGGTTTTGGGTCGAGGTAAAAACAGCCATATCATTACGATTCGCAGGACTGCAAAAGCATCTATCATTTGCGCTTAGCGCATTAAAAATATCGACCCAATCCGACGAGCCGGTTGTTTCGACACCAGACTCCATTAACACCAGGAAAACACCACTTAACTTTTCCACACATCCCACCGCTTCGAATTATAAAGCATAATCAAAAACATCGGAGTCGTACAGCCATGTATATACAAGCGCGCTTTCAAAATTTTCGCACAACACGAAACCTCAGGACAAAAACCGCAACGACATAGCCCATTCGTACATGATTACGCAAATGATGAATTTTCGCAGTAATTCTCCCTCTTTATAACCAGCAAGTTTTTTAACTTGGGTAGCGGCAAGGGTTCTGCATACCAATAACCTTGGCCATAGGTGCAACCATTTTTCTGCAAAAAATCTAGCTGCTCTGCATTCTCAATTCCTTCAGCCACCACTTGCATACCAATGCTCTTGGCCACTATGAGCGTGGCCTGAACAATTGCACGATCAAATTCATTGTGCGGCAGTTCACCAATAAATGTTCTATCAATCTTCAAACGATCTATTGGCAGCCTTTTAAGTATTCCAGGAGAAGAATAACCAGTACCAAAATCATCCATGGAAACCTCGACGCCAAGATCATGCAATGCCAATATAGTCTTAATCGCAAGAGATATATCGTGAATTGCAATGCTTTCAGTTATCTCTATCTCCAAGCGACTAGGAGGGAGCCCGACGCGCCTAAGGGTAGCGCTCACCTGCCCAATAAATTCACTCTGCAAGAATGAATTACTACAAATATTGACTGCCACCGGCACATCAAGTAAACCTTCAGAGATCAGCTCCTTGTTATCGCTACATGCACGCTCAAGTACGAGGCGGCTGATCGCCGGCATTAGTCCATACTCCTCGGCCAGCGGAATAAAATTGGCTGGCGATATTGTCCCATGACAACCATCATTCCATCTAATCAAGGCTTCGAGACCAGAAGGCCGATAAGGTGGCACCAGCTCAAACTGTAGCTGATAGTGCAGTTCAAATTGATTTAGCTCAATTGCTTTTCGTAGACGGCCGACAGTCCGGAAAGTACTTTCCATCTTATCGCGTAGATCAAGACGGAAGAAACGTATACAATTCCCACCTTCGGCCTTAGCCTGATACATAGCTATGTCCGCATCATTAATCAGTTGATCGCTGTTTTGGCTATGCCCTGGGGATAGGCTAATACCGATACTTGCGCGAACTCTAATCTCAATACCTTTAATATTAAAAGGTGTTGAAAGGCAGTCTAGCAGGCGCTGACCTAACCTACGAGGCGCATTACGCTCACGTGGCTGAATCGAGGCTATGAGAAACTCATCACCCCCCATCCGCGCCAACAGGTCACTCTTACTCAGATTCTTTTGAAGTCTCTGCGCCAGATCGCTAAGCAAACGATCACCAACATCATGATCATAATGATCATTAATTTGTTTAAATCCATCCAGATCAATAAAAAGTATGACTAACTGCCACTCACCACCCTGACAAAAAAGTATGAGATCCCGCAACCTTTCATGAAGACTATTTCGATTTACACATCCCGTCAGACTATCATGAGTTGCCATGTATGTTATTTTTTCAATCATTTCTTTACGAACAGTTATATCATGACAAATCCCAACATATAGCTTCTGCTCGCCAACACTTAGTTCACCAATGCTCAAGTGCATTGGAAATAAGCTACCATCCTTTCGTTTGCCTACAACCTCTCGCCCTTTGCCGATAATCTTCTTTTCACCGGTTTTGGTATAGGCGCGCAGGTAGTCATCGTGTCTACTAGAGTCCGGATCCGGCATGAGGGTCGAGACATTCCTTCCGATAAGCTCTGTGCGGAGGAATCCAAAAATTGTTTCTGCCGCTGGATTAAGGGCACAAATTATACCGGCCGTATCGATAACGATCATCGCATCTACAGCTGCTTCGAAAATGGCATGAGATAGATCCCCCAAAGAGAGCTCCTGGGATGTAGACTCATTTGATGTAATGAAGGTTTTCATTGACGTGATCTATCCCTTAAAGCGTTCAACTAGTACATGTAGAGCATGCGCTGTACCCTCTAATTCTTTGCCTGTGCTTGAGGACTGTTTAGCAATGTCAGCGTTTTGGTCAGATACCTCTGCAATTGATGTAATCTGGCGTGAGATATCCTCAGCAACGTGAGCCTGCTCCTCGGAAGCAGATGCCATCTGCTCGCTCATCTGATGGATATTATTAACAGCCAAACTAATTCCATGCAGTGCCCGCTGCGTATCAATAACTTGCTCGACCCCTATTCGTGCCTCTTCACTCCCTTGGTGGGCAATACTTACTGCTTGGCTAGCGACTTGCTGGAGAGAGCTGATTATCTGCTGGATGGTCTGTGTTGATTCTTGTGTTTTTGATGCGAGTGCTCTCACTTCGTCTGCCACAACGGCAAAGCCCCTACCTTGTTCACCAGCCCTTGCCGCCTCAATGGCAGCATTCAATGCCAGTAGGTTCGTCTGATCGGCGATTGCTCGAATCATGTCAGCGGCCTGCTGGATGGAGGATGTTTCTAATGCTAAGCGCTCTACCGATTGACTAATCGCCTGTACGGTCGATGCAAGCTTCTCAATTATCTGCCTTGTTTTCTGTGCCTGGTCTGCCCCAGTCTGGCTGAGAATATTGACCTGATTGGCCTCATGCGCAGTATTGTGTATGTGTACTGATACTTCACTGATTGAGGCTGCCATTTCATTCATCGCAGTCGCAGCCATATCTGCTTCATCTCGTTGAAGCTGCAACGCGGCATCAGCCTGTTGAGCTAAACCTCCACTTTTCGACGCTAAATTAGCGGTTTGATTGGCATAATCGCTAAGCCGATTAAGTGCTGTGCGAATCCTAGCACTCTCACTAATCAAAATCATGTGAAGTTGAGCCACAGAACCAACTTTGTCGGTGTATGTACGCGCAATTAGCTCACTATCAAAACTGCCATCCGCTATATTGCGAAGCCCATCCAGAGTTTTCCTTTCATGACGAGTAGCCAGAGCCTGAAAAGCAAAAAACAACAGACTGATAGCACCTAGATTAATCCAGTAATTTCCGCCAAACAAAATCGCAGCAGCTAATCCAGAAGCCAAGATCGGCATACTAAAAATGCCAGCCGCAATTTGAAAGCGCTCCGTCCAAGCCACATTAGACTGACCTGCACTCAAGCGCTGGTAGAGCTTAATAGCACGTTCAACCTGTTCTATATCAGGCTTTACGCGAACTGATTCATACCCAACTGTTCTTCCATTTTCTAGAATCGGAGTAACGTAAGCATTGACCCAGTAGAAATCGCCATTCTTACATCTATTTTTGACGATACCCATCCAGCTTTTGCCGGATTTCAGGTATGACCACATATGTGCAAAGACGGCCTCGGGCATATCGGGATGGCGAACAATGTTATGTGGACTACCTATTAATTCGTCCCGACCAAACCCACTCACAGCAATAAACTCGTCATTGCAATAGGTCAAATTCCCATTACTATCCGTCGCAGAAATAAGACGTTGCTCTACCGGAAACTGGCGCTCCCGACTGGTAATTGGTAGATTCTTTCTCACGAGCATACCCTGGGGAAATTTAATTTTTTTTGACTATCAATAACTGACCAACTCTGCGGTTCTAGAAACCAAATAGTCCATTACAACCCTGGCGCAACTGGATAGCGCATGGTGATTCGAGTAAGCTGCAATAAGCGGCTCCCCAATCGAAACATAGTCTGGCAAAACTCTTAATAGAGATGAACCCTCGACTGAGGCACATGCAGTATTTATAACCGCAATACCTACTCCTTGTTCCGCAGCACTAATTAAGGCTGGGATGGACTTGCTAAAAAACCTGGCACGCAATTCAATGACATTGAGATCACTACCATCGAGCCGATTAATAGATAATGAATCTTTAAGTGTATGATGCATACAGGTATGCCCCCTCAAGTCAACAGGGTGCTCAGGAACCCCATTGCGAGAAAGGTACTCAGCACTTGCATAAAGCCCTAATATTGAGCTACATAGCTTCCGAACAATGTAAGTCCCTCTCTTTAACTCCCCAAAATAGAGAAGAAGATCAATACCATCTTTTACAAGGTCTGGCTCTTCGTCAGACACAACAATCTCAACCTCAAGCTTTTGATGGATTGCTAGTAGCTTGTAGAAAAAATCATTGCTCGGGCAATCAAAAAAACCCGATGGCACTTGAATTCTAACCTTGCCAGCAATGCCAGTTATTGCCGACTGCAATGAGTCAATGGATAGATTTAAACTGTCTATACTAGTACAGCACTGCTCAAACAAACGTTCGCCGTCGGCTGTACAGCGTAGCGATTTAGTTGAGCGAAGTATTAGAGAGGTTCCAAGCTGCCTTTCGAGGCTTATCAGCCTCCGACTCAACGTGTTTGCTGGGATGGATAGTTTCTTGCTTGCCTTTGAAAGGCTTCCAGAGCGTACGATCTGAACGAAAAGCGATATATCATTGAGCATCAAAGCGCGCTCTCCGGACGGTTGCTCTCATGCCTAAGAGGGGGACAGGCCGACATTGTGTGACTCCGTACGCAAAACTTCTTATCAGTTGGGATGTGTCCCATTAATGTCACTATGATATCGCGCCCTAAATTTTGGCGGAATACGCACCAGTGGATAGGAGACGTCCATTTATGGATGACTAGCATTAGTGAATGCTGACATCGACAGGAATTGGATCCGATAAGCCTATGTAGCTGCACTGAATTTAGATCCTCTTTTGTGAATCATTAGCATTTAACCTTGACATGGATTGTTGCCGCTGACCGAAAACTGACCCAGTAGAGGCTGTTCTGCCGACTGAAAA